>ENA-ORNK01000080-ORNK01000080.1-human-gut-metagenome-genome-assembly--contig:-NODE-80-length-145098-cov-6.646912_pt1 | contig 145098 bp, 106 predicted proteins | sample MGYA00242115_ERZ509022 | MGnify/ENA primary metagenome ERZ509022 (study PRJEB26280, sample SAMEA2338690) | human gut metagenome | biome: human gut; feature: human-associated habitat; material: faeces...
GGTGCTTGAACGGCGAGGCGTAGCCGAGCCGCTCGTTTATTCAAGCACCCGCCACAGTGCCATTGTCGTTTATTATGATGAAAATATATCGCCAATCACTTCTTAGAATATTGATTTTCTGCTAAACTTATGATATACTAACCGTACCACATTATTTTTCGAATATTTCTGAGGGTGTATTATGCCTTTTTGAGGACGATACTGCTATCGGTAGCAATATACGGTATCGCAACAATAATCGTTCTCAATGGTTATTCGAAAATAGTGTGGTAACTATGCGAGATGTATATTCTACAGTGTCGTCTCTCATAGGGGCGGCACTTTTTGCGTCGCCATTGAAAAAGTTCAATAGGTGCAAATATATTATTTGTATTGGAGGATTATATATGTCGTTAGGTAAAGGTTATTTAGCAACAGTAAAAGGGAAAAAAGTTACTTTTAAAGTAGTTAATTCTTTCCCTGACTTAAAAGTTCAATTTGTAGATTCTTTTCCAGACTATAAGGTAAAAGTGTCTAATAGTAATTCTTTCTCAAAAGAAACTATCAAAATTCAAATAGTTACTTCATTCCCAGATGTAAAACTTCAAAAAGTTACTTCTTTTGGTGACTTTGAGGCTTATTTCGACTAAAACCTTTGCACCTATTGAAAATTATTAATACATTCAAAGCACATAGAAGGGAGCATTTAATGTCAAGCGGATTCAAACAACCTATTACAATTAAAGAAGCAATCGACAATATATATAATCGTTATTACCTAATTCCTGCTATACAAAGAAAATTCACGTGGAGCAGTGAGCAGATAGAAATGCTGTTTGATAGTATAATGCGTGGTTATCCAATTAATTCTTTTATGTTTTGGAAAATTTGTGACCCCAAATTAAAGTCTGATTATAAATTTTATCAATTCCTTACTAATTACAGAGAATTCTTTGCTGACGATAATTTGGATATTGACACAGCAGGCGTTCCCGACTTTGAAGCAGTCGTTGACGGGCAACAGCGGTTAACAAGTCTTTACATTGGATTGCGCGGTACATACGCTTACAAAATGCCTCGCAAATGGTTAAAAGATAATGAAGATAGTATACCGACAAGACGGCTATATTTATGTTTATCAGAATCTGTTAATCAGGAATACGACAATCAAAAAAAATATGATTTTCGTTTTCTAACAAGCGAAGAATATATGGAATTATCTAAAAAATCAACTTGGTTTTTGGTAAAAGATATATTAGATTTAGATTCTTTACAAAAAGTCAATAAATACATAAACGATAATCATTTGCAAGAAAACGAATATGCAAGTGATACCTTGATTGGTCTATTTAGTAAAATACATAAGGAATCTTTAGTTAATTTTTATTTGCAAGAAGAACAAGACTCCGATAAAGTCCTCGAAATATTTATTCGCACTAACAGCGGTGGTACTCCACTGACTTTTTCTGATTTACTTATGTCTATTTCATCTGCAAATTGGAAAACAATTGATGCGCGTAAAGAAATTAAAGACGTAATCGATAAAGTTTATGAGATTGGCAAACCAAGTTTTATTATAAGTAAGGATTTTATTCTAAAAACGTGTTTGGTTTTGTATGTTGATAACATAAAATTCCAACTTAAAAATTTTACGCAATCAAATGTAAAATTGTTCGAAGATAATTGGTCAGAAATAAAAAAAAGTATACTTGCTGCCTTTACATTGTTTGATAAACTCGGTTTTAATGATAAATCTTTTCGTGCAAAAAACGCAGCAATTCCAATAATTTATTATATTCACAGCCATAATCTCGCCGATAAAATTAATACGCCGCTTTATGATAGAGAGGATAAAGAAATCATTGCAAAATGGCTGATTTTATCATTTATTAAATCTATATTTGGTGGACAATCCGACTCTGTCATTACAACAATAAGGAGTGTTTTAAGAGAAACGAAGTCAAAAATGTTTCCCGCACAAGAAATAATGGATGCATTTAAGAGCGAGTCTAAAAATTATAGTATAGATGACGATTTTATAACGGGATTACTTGAAGCACAAAAAGATAGTAACGAGGCGTTCTATTTGTTAAGGTTATTGTATCCTAAACTTGATTATCAAGACCCTAATTTACATCAAGACCACCTACACCCAGCAACATATTTTTTATCTGATGAAAAACTGAATGCTTGCGGTATCCCTAATGAAGATATTGAGTTCGCCAAAGACGATAAAAATTGGAATAGCGTTTCCAATCTTCAACTTTTAGTATGGCAAATCAACGAATCCAAGAATGATAAATTGCTTGCTGAATGGGCGAAAGAAACTGGCGTTTCCAATGAGTCAATGTTTTTATCTAAAGGAACAAGTTTAGATATTAAAGACTTTAAAAGTTTTATCATTGATAGACGCAAAAACATTAGAGATTATCTAAAAAAATTGATAGATATATCATAGAATTCGTTTTACGTTACCATTTGTCCACCAAGTTAAAAAGAGAGGTTTTCAGCCTCTCTTTTTTCGTTAGTCAGATATAATTTTCTTCTATGTATGCCGCAAGCTTACGTATATACGTAAGTATATGCGACTTTCCTTTCTTCAGCATGTGCGTATATATGTTCATGGTCATTTCGAATTTACTGTGGCCTGCCATCACCTGCATAAACTTAGGCTTAACCCCGGCAAGATAGCACAAAGACAAAAACGTATGTCTTAAGCTGTGTAAGTTCGCACCGTTTATCCCTAACCTTGAATATGCCCGACGAAACGTTGACCTTACTGCGCTGTAAGTAACGGGACTTTCAAGGTTTCTTAACGTGTCAAAGTATTCTTTGAGTTCCGCAAGAACGGGAACGGACCTTCGCCCCGATTCCGTCTTGGTCCACACCCTGAGCTCTCCGCTTCTCGTATCAACGCTTTTGCTTACCATTATTACGCCTTCTTCGAAGTCAACGTCTTTTTCAAGGTCCGGCGCCAGAAATTCACCAATACGTAACCCCGTACAGCAAAGGATCATAAACACGGCTTTGTACTTTTCGTCTTTTGAAAAATACTCGTACATTTTTTCTTGCTCGCCAAACTCCAAGTGTCTGTAATGCACTGTATTATGCGCTAAGGGCTCAATCGCTGCATAAGGATTCCGTTCTATTTTTCCTAAAGCCACCGCCTTGTTAAGCGCCCTGTTTATTAAAAAACCTTGCTTAGCACGCGTATTGCTTTTTTCCACAGATTCAAGATAGTTTTGTAAAATCTCCGGTGTTATTCGCTCAAGCGGATAACTTCCCAGGCCTTCGATTATATCTCCGAATAAATACAACTCGTAATTCTGCGCCTATAAAGCGCCGAATACAAGACGCAAAAACAATCGTAATTTATTACGTACTTGTCTTCGCTCCACAACTTCGTCGCATATTTAAATACTTCGTAATACTCACGTTCTCCTATTCTGTCCGCTATACAACTGTATCCCGTTTCCACACCCGACAACGTTTCGCCTTTTACCGCCTTCCCCGTCATCAACAAATACCACACCTTTTGAAGCTCGAGCTCGAAGTCCGAAAACTTCCTGCACAATACGCCCTTATGGTAACTGTATTCGTTTATATGTTTCTTCTCAGGCTCAAAGTCCGGTCTTAACGCAAATATACAATGCAAATGCGGGTGATAACTGTCTGTCGTATAATTATTAGTCACTTCCAACGCTCTTACCGCTCCGACATATCCGTATTTCGCAAAATCGTATCCCGCTATCTTTGCGGCCCCTTTGAAATAACGAATAAGCTTTGAAAACCCGACAAACATTTTATCTATTACCGAAGAAAGCTTTTTCCCGTTGCAGTTCGGCAACGTCAGCACTACGTGCCACATTCCGTACCGCTTTGCCAATTCGTCCAAAACGGGAGTATATGTATATAACCGCTTTGCCTGGATAAGCTTCTGGCAGTTCGGACAAAATTTATTTTTGCACAAATTCACGCTTTTAAGATCGTATATTTCAGCGCCTTTATAATGATCGAAAAACCATGCCGCCGAACACGTCCTTACGCGTTCGGAGATGTTCTCCATTGTTTCTCGCCGCTTTCCTATATAACCGCTTGCCTTTATTTCATAAAACCCCGATACTATATCCGCAAACCGCCGCTTATCCGCGACTTCAGACACATACGACAACGTTAAATACGGCAGATTAAACGACATTGCTTTCACCTCGGTTTTGTTTCAAAAATAACTTCGCGTGACGACTTATTTCTAATATATCGAGACCCGTCTCAAAACGATACTTTTTAAGCTCGTCCTTTGTTCCTTTTTTCTTCTTTTTGCGCGCGTCTTCCGCCGCGCGCTATCGGTCTGAACGAACGGGCGGCGCCCGCGCCGGCCCGTTCGTTCTGTCCCGCTTTCGCGGGCGCCCGGGCTTTTCTTTTCTCAGCTCGTGCAGTTGCTTCCGCTTTCGCGCAATCTGCGAGGAAGCTGTTTCGAGGAAGGCAGAGGGGAACGACACCCTCCGGGCGCAGCTCCGCTGCGTTCCGGCTTTGCCGGAATGGTCCCCCTGCACCCCTCGTCAATATTGCGCGGTTAAGCCTTAAGGTAACAGCTGCCTTTTTGCGTTAATAAGTGACTGTTCCCTCGGCTTCCCGTCTTTTACGTCATTATGGGCGGCGCTATCAGACTGTCGAATATCCGGTTGTCCTCCAGCGCCATTATCTTTGCTTTGTAACTGTTTCGGAACGTCCTGTCGTCGTACTCGAGCGGCAATCTGGATGGGGCGGCATACTCTACCGTTTCACTCTTTAATTTAACATTATCTCTCTGCATGTTTCCGCCCATTTCCGAACGGTAATGCCGGAATCCTATCTTTCGGATTAAATCGTTAAAACCCCACATAAACCGCGCTAAAAACTTACTCGGCGGAAAACTCCGTTTTTCTACTCGACGCATAATAAAATCGTATATTTCCAAGAACAACGCGGGACGGCATACCCATTCCTGATTGTACATATATTCATTTATCGCTACGCTGTCACGTACTCCCGTCCATACCTTTTCCGACTGCTGTGTCGTATAGACCCAGCGAAAGTCCCCGAAATGCCTTGTAAATCCGGCAAGCTGACGTAACGGCTCAAGCCCTTCCCTTTCTTCCTTAGTTTGTGACGCAAGCGCCGGAAACAGCTTGTCCAGTTCGTCGCCGTATAACACCGTCCCGTACGGTATCCTTTTTTCCTGTAAAAAATGCTGTTTAGTCAACCGTATTGTTTTTCTTCCACGGTCCTCGAGGGCTATGTTACTCATTAAACACGGTATCGCTTCAGGATGTCGGGCCCAGAAAAGATATGCCGACTGTATGTCCTGCCAGTTCGCCGCCGAAACTTTATCCTTAAAAAGCCGCTTCGGATTGTTTTTATACAGCCAATATTTACGCCGAAGGTCCCGCCATACCTTTTGCGACATTATGTACGCATACACAAGCGCCGATGAGGACTTGCCCGAACCCGGCACGCCGTCCTTTACCCAGATAAACGTATTCGGGGTTATCATGGACCAATACTTCGAATACAGCGAATTGTAATACATATAGCCCGTCTGGTAAAAGTACGCCATGCAGAACAACGTAAGCGGCACTACGCTTTTGGGAAGCAGCAGCGACAGACCCAAAGCAGCGAACGACGTGTAATCCAACGTCAGAAAAAACCACGTGCAGAACCCCACGGGCAAAATATGGAAATATATCCAGGTCCAGCCGTTTTCCCGCTCGTCTATAAACCTGTAAACTGCTTGCAGCACTTTCATTTCTTAAGCCCCCAGAGTATAAACTTGACAAACGCTATCCCCGCCGAAATAACCGCTTTCGCCACGAAAAAAGCCAAGGGAGAAGCTATTACTATCCCTAAGCCTATTAAAAACACCTGTAAAAAATGTAACCACGAAAGCAGTATTTCCATTCCCTTTTCTCCTTTTTTCAAAAACCTCTTGACTTTTAAGTTTATGCTATGATATAATCCTTATCAAGGTAGCGCGAGTGAAAAAACTCTAATGCGAGAGGATAATTCTTCTTGTGGACGCTGCCTTATTTTATTTCTTCGGATATTTCCACGGCAATTTATAACTATCAAACTGTGTTTTCTTATCATGGCGAACCCTTTTCCCTATGTACATAGGTTTCGGATCCTTTGGATTAGGATTAGGATATACCTTCTCGTTAGGTCGTCCACCGTCACGCTCGCTATGCATTACTTTACGAAATTTATATTCGTCAACAGGTTGCTCGCCAATTATTAAAGCCGGATGATTAGATTTTTTATAATACCTGAAATGCGGAAACGTTTCCTTTTCTCTTCTCGGTTTCGGTTTATTTCCGAATATCGTTTTTTTCTTTTTATCCATTATCACCTCCTACTATTACCGAAAAGAAACCTTAACACCTTTACAACTATAACTACGACAATCAGAGCGACCACCACCCAGAACACTATCTTCACCCATTTCCACGCGTCACCGAAAAACGTTTGAAGCTTGTCTATTATCCCTTCGGCGGTTTCGCCGGGAGTGTTCTCACGTTCCTTATAAACCTGAACGTCGTAAAATTCTATTGTCGCGGTATAATTATCTTCGTAATTCTCGCCTTCGCCCACATACAGCTTTATTTCAATAGTCATTGCTTGCGCTGCATCGGACGCAAGCTGTTCGTTCCATTCCACTTCCCCGGCAAAATTCTTTACCCTGAATTTTGAATTGATTACCGCCGCATAAGTCCCCGCAAATTCCTTGTCGTATTGAGAAGTCGTCACTATCCCCAAACCTTCAGTCCAGACCCGCTTCATTTCTATGAGAAAATAACAGCCTTTTTCCAACGTAAAGCCGCTTTTTACTTCATACGTTTTGCCGTCTATCAAGGACTTTAAATACTCGTTATCCGTTTCAAAATTAAGCGTTAACGTGCTTTGCTCGTATTCTTTATACACAAAATCCGCGCTTCCTCCTTTTTCAAGGTCCGCGGAAAAATAATATAAATACACGAGCTCATAATTATCCGGCTCTTCGTAATACAAATCTATATAATACGTTTTTACAAACGGTTCCCAACTGTCAGGATTCTTCGGGTCGAATATCATGGACAGATTTTTTATAGGGTGCGTAAAAGCAAAATTAAGACAGTTTATCCAAAATCCTGCTTTTTCCGAAAAACTCGCACTCGTGTAATATTCGTCCAGAATCGTGTAATAATTGTTTTGCTTGTCCTTTAGCTTGATAGATATCGCTTCAAGCGTCAATTCCGTATCTATCGTATGGGATATTGCAGTATCCGATTGATATACAAACCAGAAATCCCGTCTGTTTTCAAAATCCGAATAGTCCTCTATCTTGACGTTTGTCGTCGCTATATCTTTGACGGATTTTGCAAAACTCTTATATAACGCCTCTTCCGGCAAAAAATCATAATCAAGCGTTATTTCATTATATGTGCCGTCCACTTCCCAAAACTTAACTTTCGGAAACTCATAGCGCGCTGTATACTTTACGGGCTCGGCAAGCTTTACCGCCGTTATTTCCTTATCCCAACCCAAAAACTTCACGCCGTAATTAAGATGTAAAGAATCCTCAAATACCGGAGTTTCACCGTAAAAATATTTTACCGGCTTAGTTTCCGTCCAACCTGCTACGGACAAATATTCAAACGTTACATAACTGTAAATGCGCTCGTAAATAAACGTTATTTCAAGCCCTTTCTGCTTTAGATTTTCACAGTTATAATCCGCAGAATCCAACATCAGCATTATGTTGCCGTAACTCTCCGTAAAATCCAGCGAGCTCGCAAAATCAAAACCCGCGACGTCTACGGTCACGGTTACGTTTTCCTTGTTATTGTCTAAAAAATATCCCTCTACCGAAGAATATTTTTCCTTTTCCATGTAAAGGTCATAATTATTCCCTTGCGAATAAAAGAGATATCCCGTAAAAGTTTTGCCGTCCATGTTGTTTCCTATGGTAACGGCGCCGCGATAACTATTTAACGATTGCCCGCTTAACGCAAGCACTTCTTCCGGAACGACAGTAAGATAATTCGCTTTAAGCTCCACAAGCGACGAAAATATTGTCGCCACCTCCCGGGCCGACTGTCCTATACGGTCCCACTCTTCCTTATCTTCCCTGTATTGAGAGCCAGACGTCAGACTTATGGTAAATACAACGTCGCGACTTCCGCTGTCCGAAGTTATGTTTACGATAAAATCCGGATCGGAAGATATTTCATAATCATACCCGGAAAAAACCTTTCCGTTATGCGTTTCGGGTATTGTAAACGTTCCGCCGTAAGATACCGACGTCAACGAAGTTTCAACCGTACCGACGCTTGCAAAATCCTCATAAGCGTAAAGAATTACATTCGAGCTTTCCGCCGTTTCGGCTTTTGCCCTTGGAAACACAAAAGAAAAAGCCGTCAGGACCGACAAAAGCAGAACTGACAACACTGTAACTACGGATATTCTTTTCGCTTTTATTTTCAACGTTTTACGCCTCCATGGACAATCTTAAAAAAATGGTGGCAGACTTTTGTCGTCCCCGAGAGCCTGCCGAACTCGGGATATATAAAAAGGAGAACAAGAAAGCTGTTTAATCAATCTTTCGGTATATTACCATTACCGAAAAAGTATCTTTATCTAGCGCGTCCGCGTTAAGACTTACCGTTACGCCCTTTTCTTCCGTTACGTCTATGACTGCCGATTCTGCCGAACACTTGATCGCTTTCACCTCATAGCCTTCCTTTTCCGCATAAGTAAACGTGAAAGTGTATCCCGTCCCCAATGCCTTTTCCGTACAGACCATTTCGATTTTATCGCTGTCAACGTTGTTTCGTGCGTAATAATCCCCGCTTATGTACGAAGGCTTAAACTCAATGTTTTCCGTTTCGTCCTCGTTGCAGCTCCTGAACAGATAAACCCCGCCGCAGATAAGCCCGGCTATTATCGCCAACGTCAATATTAACGTCACTACCCTTTTGGCCATTTATTACTTTTTACCTCCTGTTTGTTTTTTTGTTTTTTTCAATATTCCGAAATATGCTACCGTTTTTCTATTACGTTTGCCTTGCTCGTCATAAAAATGATCGATTATTTGCTTTTTTGCTGTACTATTAAGATCATAAGTACTTCCCTTATAACGCGGTTTTTGTTTATCGCCGGCTGTCAAAACCATATTCGGCATTGATGTTTCTATCTTGCCTACAAAAGTATATTTGGGATTTAATTTTTTGGTCCCGTTTTTATTTACTACCCAAGCGTCCTTTGAACCAATAAGTCGTACACCTTTGTTTTTTAAGCTATAATTAACTGTTGACAATTCTTACCTCCTATGATAATATCTTATTGACCGCAGCCCCTGTAAGGGGAAGCAACGGGATTTCCGCGTTGACAGAGAAGAACGTTTGGTCTTCGTGCGTAGACTTCTCACTTAACCGTCTGTAATAACAGGCGGTTATTTTTTCTTATGCGTAATTTCTGCGTCTGCGATATCTTGTCTTTGCGCGTTTTCCGGCTTTATATCCCGACGAACGCCCCATGCGAAACGCTCTTTTTTCCGCTCTCGTTCTGAACACCGACTTTTACCTCCTGTTTTTGTTTTTTTAATTTTCTTTACGCCTTAAATAAAGCTCTTGCTGCCGTTTCGCCGCCTTCTTTCACGCTGTCAAACCAGCCGTACGGATTCCATTCCGTAAACCCGTTCGTTATTGCCGCCGCAACAGCCACGCCCAACACGATTATAGCCGCAAATACTATCACCCACTTTACCGCGTCGCTGCGTTTGTGCCTTCTCAGTTCGCCTCTCAACTCCTATCACCTCCTTTTCGGGCCTATTCTATTTACTTGCCGCGTTAACGTCTGCGGCGATACCCTCTTTTCCTTTGCGACGAAATAACCAATAACGCTATAACACCCACAACCATGCACGCCGCGCCGATTACCACGCCTTTATACTTAACTACGTAATCCTTAACCCGCGTCCAGTTAGTTATACTCCCCTCTACAATCAGATCCTCCGTTACCGTTATGCCTTCCGGATTCTCCGTATATAATCCGTTGGTAAGCATTACGCCCGTCGCCTGAACGTTTGCCTTTTCCGCAGCACTCATAAGGCTTGTCCCGTATTCCACCTCTAAGGTCTTGTATACCGACCCGTCTACGTAAAACGTAACCGTAAACTTCTTTATCTCCCACTTCGCCGTAAACGTCGTATCTTCCGTATATGTAAACGCCGCACCCGTATACTGCTTGTCCGCACCGTCAAACCACCCCGCAAAATTGTAACCCGTCTTTTCGGGAGCCGTCGGAAGCTCCACTTCCTCGCCGTATGTCACCGTTTTTTCCGTCACTTCATTGTAAATAGACAAAGAAAACGCCGCCGATAAACAAATACCGACGGCATATAAAAGGCGCTTGCTCAAATACCGTCGCGCGGGAGATAAGGGCGGATCGCCAAGCGGTTCAGCGGCGATCGCCCGTTCCCGTGCGCTTTTGAGTTTCGTTTTTGTTGTTTTGTTTGTGGCGGGTGCTTGAACGGCGAGGCGTAGCTGAGCCGCTCGTTTATTCAAGTACCCGCCATAGTGCCAATCAAAAAAGTTTTTATAAAAAATTATCGGAATACCCATAATTTTGGTGCAAAAATTTAAATTGTATGGTATACTTATTGTGTAATAGGTAGGTGTTTTAATGTCTAACGTTAATTTCGCAAGAACAATATCAAATTTAATTGAAAGCAATAGTCTTAATCAACTTGCTTTCGCTAATGCTGTTCAAGTAAATCAGTCACAAGTTAGTGATTGGATATCAGGCAAGAGCAAACCGAGTTTTGATGTCCTAAGAGATATTTGTATTAAGTTTAATATTTCTGCCGATTACTTGTTAGGACTAAAAGAAGAAGATATTACTACAAAGTTTAAAATCGCCAACAGAAGATATACAGGAAGCAAGTTAAAATTAAAAGACTGGATTAAGGGTTTAATTGTTAAAAATTGTCCTGACAGTTCTTCCTTTTGCGATATATTTGCTGGCACTGGGGTAATAACAAATACTCTTATAAATGAATACAGCACTTTTATCGTTAATGATTTTTTGTTTTCTAATGAAATAATATATCAAGCGTTTTTTAAGAACGAAAAGTATGATTTGAATAAGTTGTTGTCGTTCAAGAAAAATTATAATGACCTAAATTATGACCTGTTGGAAGATAATTACATTTCAATAAATTTCGGCGGGAAATATTTTGAAGTTGGCGATGCAAAAGCGATAGGATATATTCGACAAAACATAGAGGAATGTAAAAGTGTTTTAAATGCAAGAGAATATGCTATTCTGATTGCATCTTTACTATATTCATTAGACAAATGCGCGAATACTGTCGGGCATTATGAAGCATATTTTAAAAACAAAGAAATTTCACGTAGTTTTGTATTTGAGCTAATTTCTCCTTATGATACACTAAAATTAAATAAAAAATTTTTAATTTATCGTGAGGATGCTAACTTATTGGCTTCGAAAGTAAATGCCGACATAGTCTATATAGACCCGCCTTATTCTTCGCGGCAATATAGTAGATTTTATCACGTTTTAGAAAATATTACTAAATGGGAAAAACCGCAACTTTTCGGGACGGCGTTAAAGCCCCCTGTTGAAAATATGAGTTCATATTGTTCAAGTTCGGCTAAAATTGCATTTTCAGACTTGATAAATAAACTTACGTGTAAATATATTGTCGTTTCTTATAATAATACATATAACTCAAAAAGTTCATCGTCTGAAAATAAAATGACATTAGAAGATATAGAAAGCATTTTGAATAAAAAAGGAAAAACTCAAAGATTTGAAATGCCGTTCAAAGCCTTTAATGCGGGGAAAACACATATTCAAAATCATAAAGAATTTATATTTATAACAGAAGTTGGTAGGTTTGAAGATTTGAAAGTAAAATCTATTATTCGTTCGCCGTTTTTCTATGTAGGTGATAAATATAAATTGATGAAGCAAATTCTACCATTGTTTCCAAATGATATAGATACTTATTTTGAGCCTTTCTGCGGAGGAGGTAGCTCTTTTTTAAATGTAGAAGCATCGAAATATGTATTAGGTGATATTGACAGTTATATGATTAAGCTCCATAATATGCTCAATAGATACGCTCATAATTCTATGGAATTTTTTGATACTATTAAAAAAATTGAAGATAAATATCAATTAAGCGCTTCATATAGACAGGATATTATACCGCAGGAATTGAAAACTCAATATATAAAAACATATTTTGCAAAATTCAATAAAAATGGGTTCGAGCAATTAAGGAGCGATTTTAATAAAGATAAAGAAAATATCGAGCTATTATATATTTTGCTGATTTATGGCTTTAATAGAATGTTGCGATTTAATTCTAATGGCGAATTTAACTTACCTGTCGGCAATGTAGATTTAAACCAAAACGTTATTAAAGCATTAAAGCATTATTTTAATTTCTGCCTTAAAAAGGAAGTCTTGTTTTATACATTAGATTTTAGAGACTACTTTAAAATGTGGAACTTTACAGATAATGACTTTATTTATTTAGACCCGCCTTATTTGATTTCCAACTCAGAGTATAATAAATTGTGGGCAGAAACTGATGAGAAAGATTTATTGACTATATTAGATGAACTAAATGCAAAAAATATAAAGTTTGCAATTTCAAATTTAATTGAACACAAAGGTCAGAAGAATATTATTTTTGAAAAGTGGGCTGAAAAATACAATGTTTATGAGATTTCAAGCAACTATTTAGATTATCATAACAACACGCCAAAAGAATCTCATAGAGAAGTACTTGTTACAAACTACAAAAAGTAGGTAAGGCATATGAGGATAAAAGTTAGACACGGCAAAAGATTATACAAGCAGATGGCTATGGAAGTTGCTGTTCGCAATCCAGAAAGATATCCTGCAATTTTAGCTGTTTTTGCAAAATATGAAGGTCAAGTTCTTGACGATAAATGTATTTTAGAGATATACAAAGATTTGTTTGTATATAAAGCTGTTGATAGCGATTATCTTGACGTGGATAATTCCACGGAAGATGATATTAGAGAATTTATTAAAGCATATTGCAAGCACAATAATGAATGGGGTTTCCCTACGGGCTACCAAGCTGCTTTTACACGATATTTAAAAACATTGTCCGAATTAGGGTTTATATATACTCAATACAACGATATTATCGGTATTTCAGAAGTTGCAAAAGCATTATTGAATAATGAAATTGAAGTTGCAGAGGCTTTTGCTTTGCAATGTCTACGTTTTTGGCGCAAATCGCCATATAGACGCGTATTAAATGATTTTAATTATTTTGCATTTATATTGAGAGTACTTCTTAAATTAAAGGAAAACAATAAAAGCCTGTCTTATCCGCAATTTATATTGTCCTTGTTTAGTGATAATGGTAATATTGATGAATTTCTTCAACAAATTCAAACATTAAAACTTGGCAATGATATCGATGCTATGTATGATTACATAGTAAATAATTATGGGTGTATAGATGAATTGCATCCAAAAGTAAATAAGCAACAAACCGTTGTAAACGATTACGGTAATACGGTTTTTAGGGTTTTGCAATTAACAGGTTTAATTTCTGTTGAAAATAAATCGGGCTTATTACTTTTATCAGTAAATGAAAACAGAAAAGAATTTTTGCAATTTTTATTAGATAAAGGCTTTTCAATTTCGGAGGAAGCAAAAGAAAGCGAGGAACTTTATTTTGAAGAACTTGGAAGTCTATCGGCAACGCTTAAAAGCGAAGTTGTTGCGTATAGAGAAAAAGAAAGTCTTGTGCTTGCAAACTATAATGCTATATTGAATAAGGTAATTAACGATTATGATATTACAGAAGCTAAGATAATTGAGCTTATAAGGTCAATCACAAATGACAGCAAAGAAAAATTGTTTTGGTATATTCAAAAACCATTAAAATTAGAATTTTTCATTTCTATTTTAATCTATTTGAAATATGGAAACGCATATATAGTAAAACCGAACTATAAAGCTGACGATAAGGGTATTCCTTATCAACACGCACCCGGCAACGTTGGCGATATAAATGTAACTTCAAGTTCAGTTAATTGGCTTGTTGAAGTAACTTTAATCAGGAATAAAACGCAACAATTTAACAATGAAACGGCAGATTGCATTAGACATTTGAGACAGAGCAATCACTCAACAAAATACTTGTCGTTTGTTGCTCCGGTTGTTCACTCTGATACAATTGAGTTTTATAAAAATGCAACGATTGGAATGATTCTTGAGGATGAGGAAAATTGCTATATTAAGGCTTATGGCATTGACGATTTTACTGATGTTACAAAAAAAAGAATCAACTTCAATGATATGCAAGCTTATAAAGAAGAAATAGTAAATACAATGCGTAGAAAATTCAGTTAATAGCCAACTGAACCATGTAACAAATAGAAGATAAAATTAATAAAGAGAAAAAACAATGCCGAGTTGGAACAATTTATTTGACAGTATACAACCTGTAAATGCAATTGAAAATCAAAAGAAGAAACTATTTAAAACTTTGACAAATTATACGAAACGTAATTGTGTCGTCTATTATTCTTGTTGGCAACAAAAAGAAGGTATTCAGGGTGCATTTAGTATAGATGATGACGATAAAAATAGTTTTATGAACGCATTGTATGGACTAGATAAATCAAAGGGGTTGGATTTAATTTTACATACACCTGGAGGCGATCTCGCAGCAACGCAATCAATTGTTGACTATCTGTATATGTTTTTTAATGGTGATATTCGTGTAATTGTACCTCATTCGGCAATGTCTGCAGGTACAATGATTGCTTGCTCTGCAAAAGAAATAATTTTAGGGAAACACTCTAATCTTGGACCAATAGATCCGCAGATTAGTAACATGCCCGCTCATGAATTTATTAATTTGCTTAATCAAGCAATGAATGATATTAGTTGCAATAAAAATGTGGCTTATTGGCAAATGACATTAAGTAAATATCCACCAACACTTTTTGGACTTTGCAATAATGCAATAGCTGCATCAAAAAAAATAGTAACAAATTGGTTGCAACGTTCCATGCTTAAAGGACAGCCTCAAACCTTGATTCAGACAACTGTAGATTATTTGTCTGATTATAATTCTCATTTACAACATAATACAAGATTGTCTATTGATGATTTAACAAAAAATACTGCATTAAATATTATTCCATTAGAAAGTAATCAAAAACTTCAAGAATTAGTTTTGTCTCTTTACCTTTGTTATCAAATAGCTGCAGGATTAACAAATTGCTCAAAGATTATTGAAAATCAAAAGTCAATTAAATTTGTTAAGAATCATATTGTTTAATAGGAGGATTTATGGGCTTATTTAATAATGAAATAAAAGACGATAAATATACAAAGAAAGCACAAGAGTTGTATGATAAATTAAATATTTCAGAAGAAAATTATTTAAGTGTCAATGACTTGGCTGCTGAATATCAACAATCACTTCGAACTTTATTAAAAAATGGAGTGCAGCATTCTAGTATATACAATAAGCGTTAACGAAGTATTCGTTTTAGGTTACCCTTTCTCCACCAAGTTAAAAAAACCTTATCCGGATTTTTCGCGATAAGGTTTTTTTGTTATATTCGTTTCGGGTTATCCCTACTCCGTCAACAGGAAGATTATGGAGTTTTTTTTAAGTTTTTATTCTGTATTTCTGCGCGTTGTTAAATAAACCGCTGAATCGACTTTTGTTTGTTTAATATTTTTTAAATATAACCGCGATTATAAAATAATTTTTTTAAACATAACGCTATTTTGTTTTCTGAAAGAAAAATTATTCAAATCGCAGGCACGTAGTCGGCTTTTACCCATCGCTTACTTAATAAGCGGACTTTTATTACAATTCCGAAAACTCGGTATTATACAAACTCGATTATAATGGCTTAAATTAATATTATAATCAAACAGGAGAAACATAAAATAAAAACCCGCCCGAAATATGGGCAGGTCTTTATAAAGCCGATTATTAAACGACATAACTGATTGTAAATATAAAATTTCGGCTCACTCAATTTAATTAAAAACAGCGAAACATTAAGCGAATATGATTATCGTCCTTTCGTTAATGTTATGAAATCGCGATATAGAGCATTTAAACTCAAAGATTTGGAATAACTAAGCCAATACGGTATTGTTTATGTATTTTACAAGCAATTCGGTCCAATTTTTCTGAGCGGTCGAAGAAGGATGCCAACCTCCGCCGTTCTGATCGGGATAAATAGTAAAGGGATTGTAAACGATTCTGGTGTCGTTCATCTCGCTGACGGCGGTTCTGATGCCGCTGTCGATAGTAGTGTCTTTCCCCATCATGCCGTAAAGACAGATTATGTAGGCATCGGGATTCTTTTCACGCACGAAAGTAAGAAAATCTTTGTAATCGACAGGGAACTGCTGAGCATAACCGCTGTTTTGCTGTAAATATGCCTGGTCGTTTGTACCGAGATTAATGACAACCACGTCGGGGTTAAAGTCAAAAGCGTAATCGGCGGTATTAGACTTGGATACATCGCCGTAAAGCACGTCCATACCCGGTCCCCAAAGAGGGGCTTTTGTACAAATGCCGCTCCAGGCTATAACGGAATAATCGGCGTTCATTTTTTGCGCGGTAAGATAAGCGTAAGTTTTAGACGCGTCGGAATTCATTATGGTTTTCTGGTCGCTCTGCTTTCCGAGAACCCCGTAACCGGCGGTAATGGAATCGCCTATAAACTCGAGTTTAAGCTCCGATTTTGCGGGCGCGGCAAAGAAACCCTCGGCGGAAAAAGACTGAACTTCCCACGTTGCGTCCTGCATCTCGGTTATTTTAACAATGCGGATTTTGTGGTTGCCCGCTTCAAGTCCCTGCGCCACTACATAGCTTTTGGTGCCTATGGAAACGGCAAGCCGCCTACCCTCGGTATCGTCGTCTATAAACACACGCATATAACTGTTTGCGGACGCCTTAAGCGTAACGGAAAGAGTTTCGCCTTTAAAAAACAAATCGACACCGTTGGTTGTATGGTCAAGCTTGAGTTTTCCGTCCGAAAGATAGCTTCTTCCGTAAATATTTATGTACTGCTCGTCAAAAGAGTTTACCTGCTCTAAGGTAGCCTCCTCCACCACGTAGACCGGAACCGTGAGAACAGTATCGCCGCGGGAAACGCTTATTTCCGTTTGACCCAAAGCAACGCCGCTGACCGTCCCGTTTGAAACTGTCGCAACGTCGGTGTTCTTTGAAGAAATGGTCAAAAGCCCCACATCCGCCGTTTGACCGTTTTCTTTAAAGTCGATTTTAAGTTGCTCGCTTCCGCCTACGGTAAGTATGTAAACAGACTTGGTAAGCGCCAGTACGTCCTCCTCAGCGTCGCTTTCGTTGCCGGGAGTATTGGGTTCGTCGTTTTCTTCGTTATTCTCATTATCAGCGCAACCGGACAAAGGAATAGCCAACAACATAATCGCAAGTGTGAACACAAGAAACTTTTTCAATAATTTCACCATAAAAAACCTCCATTTTTTAATTGAAAATCAGTTAAAATACACTCTGGTAATAATAATTATAAATTTTTATTGCAATTTAGTCAACCTTTTTTTAGCCTTTTTGGCTATATAAGGCTTTAATTTGCTTAATTTTTATCTTTTCTTTATGAAATAGCACAATTCAGCATGGATTTTTTTCCGTACTTCCGCCCAATATCATAAGTGAATTTACAGTAACAAATCAATACTTTTTCAACATAAAAAGCAACAAACAATTTGGTATATAATTTTTCTGATTTATAATATCCGAAGTAAAAAAATGAAAACAATGATGATTTTGTTGCTCTTTTTTATCTGGATTGCCTTATTTTTAACTAACATTCGCAAAGATTAGCAGGTCCATGCAAAACCGCAAAATATTTTTTTCAAAAACTTTTAAAAAAATGTTGACAAACGACTGCAAAAAGTATATCATATCCACATAATAAACGAAACCAGTGAGGTAAAGTAGTACCCGCAAGGCAGCGTGCAAAGAGAGTTTCCGGTCGGTGTAAGGAAACGACGCGGCGGCGGCGAATGGGTTACCGAGGGCAAAGGCGAAAGCGGCAAAGCGAGTAGTTTTTGACGGCTCTTCCCCGTTAGAAGGAAGGTGATATGATGGTATCGCGTAAAGAGGTCGCTTGTTTTAAGCGATGAAATTGGGTGGCAACACGGTAAAATTCGTCCCGAAAGACGGATAATACCGTGTTTTTTTTACACAAAAAAATAATAAAAAGGAGAAAAAAACCATGGCAACAAAAAAAATCCCCACGAAAATTTATCTTTCCGAAGACGAGCTGCCTAAATACTGGTATAATCTCCGCGCCGATATGAAGGAAAAGCACGAGCCGTTTCTTAACCCCGCAACGCTTCAGCCCTGTACCGCCGCGGATCTCGAGCGCGTATTTTGCAAAGAACTGGTAAAGCAGGAGCTTAACCAGACAGACAGGTACATCGAAATCCCCGAAGGAATCAGGGATTTTTACAAAGCGTACCGCCCTTCGTCCCTTACGCGCGCGTATTTTCTTGAAAAAATGTTGGATACTCCCGCGGAAATATACTACAAATTCGAGGGCAACAACACTTCGGGCTCGCATAAACTGAACTCGGCGGTGGCTCAGGCGTATTACGCCAAACAGGAAGGGCTTACCTCCCTTACCACCGAGACGGGCGCGGGGCAATGGGGCACTGCACTTGCAATGGCGTGCGCCTTTTACGGGCTGGACCTTAACGTCTACATGGTAAAGGTGAGCAGTCAGCAAAAGCCGTATCGCAAGGCGGTCATGCAGACTTACGGCGCAAACGTTATACCTTCCCCCTCCGACACCACGGAAGCGGGCAGGAAAATCCTTGCCGAACATCCCGACACGGGCGGCTCTTTGGGTTGCGCCATTTCCGAGGCTATTGAAGTTGCGCTTCACAAGGACAAATGCAGATACGTTTTGGGGTCGGTGCTTGACCATGTAATGCTGCACCAATCCATAATAGGCATGGAAAGCAAAATCGCACTTGACAAATACGGCATAAAGCCCGACATAATAATCGGTTGCGCGGGCGGCGGCAGCAACCTGGGCGGACTTATCGCGCCCTTTATGGCAGATAAAATCAACGGAAAATCCGACGCGAAATTCATCGCGGTGGAACCCGCTTCCTGTCCTTCTCTTACGCGCGGCAAATACGCATACGACTTCGGCGACACGGGCAAGACCACTCCGCTTATGAGAATGTACACTCTGGGCTGCGGATTTATGCCTTCGCCCAATCATGCGGGCGGACTGAGGTATCACGGCATGAGCCCCGTTTTGTCCAAACTTTACCACGACGGATACATGGAGGCCCGCGCGGTCGAACAGACTTCCGTATTCAAAGCGGCGACGGAATTTGCCCGCTGCGAAGGCATTTTACCCGCCCCCGAATCCTCTCACGCGATACGCGTTGCAATGGACGAGGCGCTTAAATGCAAGGAAACGGGAGAAAAGAAAGTCATACTTTTCGGGCTGACGGGCACGGGTTACTTCGACATGACGTCTTACATGTCCTACCTTGACGGTAAAATGGCAGATTACATTCCCACCGACGCCGACCTTCAGAAAGGATTTGACAGCCTGCCCGATATCCCGCAGAACAAGAACATCTGAGTTTTTGCGAACAAATAAATCCGCATTTACCGCGGTGAACGGGTAACAATCAGATTTATAAGGAAAACCGTTTTCGCCCTTTTTAAGGCAAAGCGGTTTTTTTTGTTAAAAAAATAAAATACCGTCGCCGTTGCTTTTTAATCGCATAATAAAGAAAAAAAACTTTTTCCAATAATATTGAATACCTGTTTTAATGCGGAATTTTATTTTTGCACTTAAACACGAGCTGTTTTGCAATCTCTTGAAAAAACACTGTTAAAAACGGACCGAAAGCCTTTAAGCCTCGGTCCGTTTTTTATTATTTATATTTTTACAATCAGCAGTCAGGTTGTTTAAGGCTAACGGAATAAAAGTCCTTAAAGCCGCCAAAGTTTATTTATCGATTTGCTTTTTCCATGAAACGCGACAGTTTTTCCACCGTTTCCTCGGAAATAAAATGCTCGATTTTACAGCAGTCGACGGCGGCGGTTTGCTCCGAAACGCCGATGGAAACCAGAAAATCATGCAAAAGCCTGTGACGCGCGTAAACTTTTTCCGCAGCGGCAAAACCTTCGTTTGTAAGTCTTATTTTTCCGTATGAATGTTTGTCCACCAATCCTTTTGCGACAAGCTCCCCCATGGCCTTATTGACTGCGGGACGCGAAACGCTTAAAACGGCGGCAACGTCCGTGGACTTTACCAACCCGTCGCGCCCAAGCACGTAAATGGTTTCCAGATAATCTTCGGTCGACATGGTCATCTTTTCCATTAATCGCTCCTTTATTTGCTTCCGCGTTTTCCCGGCCCTCGTTGTTACGGCTGATTTAAACTCAGCGCTTCCACGTTAGGCTTCAACCCGCGCTTTTTTTTGATTATAACATAAATTTCGCTCGGACGCAACCTTATATCATCGGCGCAATTCATACTGCCGCAATGTAAATACATCGGTGAAAAATCCTCTTCGGGTCAATCGGCACACCCAATCAAGCGCACAACCGCTATCTTCCCTGCGGCCTCCGCTTTTTTCACGCTGAACGAAATAAATATAAAAAAATGTTAATTTAAGTTAACTTTTACTTGACAGGCGCATATAATTAGTATAAAATGTTAACTGCAATTAACTTTTGGCTTAAAAAGCGAAAAAAGGAGGGCATAAAAAAATTATGGCTTTGACGTTTGCGCCCTACGAACGGGAGCTGAAAATCGTAAGGATAAATGCGGACGAAAAAACGGGACGGCATTTAAGCAATCTCGGGTTTACGGTAGGAGGCGTGCTTACGCTGTTATCGTCGTCGGGCGGCGACTGCATTGTGAAAATGAAAGAGAGCAGGCTTGCGATTAACCGCGCGCTTGCAATGAAAATCATTGTGGACGAGGAGTAAAAAAATGGACAAAACTTTGGACAAATTCATTAAAGGCGAAAGCGGTCGGGTGAAAAAACTGACGGCAACCGGGGCGATAAGGCGGCGGCTTCTTGATATGGGAATCACGCCGGGGGCGGAAATTACCATGCGTAAAACGGCTCCGCTGGGCGACCCGATGGAAATCACCTTGCGCGGATACGAGCTTACTTTGCGCAAAGCCGAAGCGGCTTTTGTAATAACGGAGGAAAAAGCATGAAAATAGCACTTGCAGGCAATCCCAACAGCGGAAAAACCACGCTGTTCAATTTACTGACTTCTTCCACGGCGCACGTGGGCAACTACCCGGGCGTAACGGTGGAAAAGCGCGAAGGGACCTATAAATCGGGCGGCGAAAAAATCACGGTTGTGGACCTTCCGGGCATATATTCGCTTTCGCCCTACTCTCCCGAAGAAACGGTTTCGAGAAACGTATTGCTTTTCGACGCGCCCGACGCGATAATAAACGTGGTGGACTCCACCAATCTTGAGAGGAATCTTTATCTTACCACTCAGCTTCTTGAAACCGAAACTCCCGTCGTTGTAGCGCTTAACATGACGGACGCGGCGGAAAAACAAGGGCTTTCGATAGACATTGAAACGCTTTCCCGAAACCTGGGGGTAACGGTATTACCCATAAGCGCCCTTAAAAAAACGGGAATAAAAGAGCTGATGAGCGCGGCTCGGCTTGCGGCGGGCAAAAAAAGAACGCCTTACTCCCCGCTTGAAAACAGTTACCTTAAGGATATTTTCGACGCGGCGAAGTCGGAGTATTCTCAAACAAAAGCAAACGAAATCTGCTTCCGCGCGGTCAAAGCGGTCGAAGGCGACGAAGAGGAAGCGAAGCAATATCCCTTAGTTGCGGAAAAAATCGCGCCGCTTAAAGAAAAAGTCACCAACGAGTTTGACGGCGACTTCGAAGGCATGGTGGCGGATATCCGTTACAAATACATAGGCGGATTTATGGGCAGCGTGCTTTCGGGCAGAAAAAAGTCGGCGCACACGCTTACGAAATCCGACAAAGCCGACAGGGTACTTACACACAGAATTTTCGGCATACCCATATTTCTTGTGATTATGTTTGCGGTATTCCACCTGACTTTCGGCGAAGATTTACTGTATCTCGGGGCAATGGGCGCGATTCCCGAAACCGCAAACCCCACGGCTTTCAACGACATATTCGGCAACGGCGCTATAAATTCGCCCGGAGTTATCCTTCAAAGTCTTGTGGGCTTAGGCACCGACACGCTTACGGAGCTTATATCGGGCGCAATGCCTGAGGGAACCTGGTACACGGGGCTGGTCGTGGACGGACTGTGCGGCGGACTGTTTTCGGTACTCAGCTTTATACCTCAGATTTTACTGCTGTTTTTGTTCCTCTCCATACTGGAAGACACGGGATACATGGCGCGCGTAGCGTTTATCATGGATAGGGCTTTCAGGAGATTCGGGCTTTCGGGCAAGGCATTTATGCCCCTTTTAATGTGCTTCGGATGCGCGGTTCCGGGAATAATGGCAACGCGCACGTTGGAAAACGAAAAGGAACGCCGCATGGCTATACTGCTTGCGCCCTTCTTCTCCTGCGGTGCGAAACTGCCGATATGGGGCGCGTTTGCGGCAGTGCTGTTCGGCGGGGCGCACGGCGACCTTATTGTCTTTTCAATGTACTTTCTGGGCATTGCGGTTGCCGTTTTAAGCGCGATACTTTTGAAAAAAACCGCTTTAAAAGGCGAAACCGCGCCCTTTATAATGGAACTTCCCGCTTATCATATTCCTTCATTTAAACACACCATGCTGCACCTTTGGGAAAAACTGAAACACTATATTTTCCGTGCGGCGACGATTATAGCGGGTTCCATCGTGGTGATATGGTTCCTGACCAATTTCGATTTCGATTTCTGGAACGGACTTGTAAGTCAGGGCGACAGTATTCTGGGAAAAATCGCAAAAGTCTTTTCCTGGCTGTTTGTGCCTCTCGGCTTCGGTATGGGCGACAACGGCTGGATGTTCGTGGTCGCGGCGTTTTCGGGACTTATCGCAAAAGAAATGGTGGTTGCAACTCTCGGCACCTTTGCGGGAGTGGACGACGCGCTCGATATCGAAACGGGTGAGCTTGCCTCCACCGCTTTCGGCACGCTTGTAGCCTCCATGGCGGGCGGCTGGCCGGCGGCGGTAGCCTTTATGGCGTTTAACCTCCTCTCCGTCCCCTGCATGGCGGCGGTAGCGGCGGCAAGCGGCGAATTCGGTTCAAAAAAGAAACTGTGGTTTGCGATAGGTTACTGGATGGCGACGGCATACGTCGTAAGCGCACTGCTGTTTGTGTGCTTAAGGTACGCGGCGGTGGGAATAACGTTTTTATGCCTTGTTGCGGCTGCCGTTGCGTTCTTTGCGGCCAAAGCAATCATAAAACGCAAAAAAGCTTCTTCCGCGGCGAAAAACGAAAACAGCAATTAAAAAAGCACAGCCGTGTTTGATTATGGCAAATAAAATTATGAATTTATCCTGCACGGGCGGCGTATAAAAAACAAATTACGGCTGTCCGACGAGATGAAATACGGAATTCTGCGGACGCACACGGGGACTTTTCGGTTGTTCTCCTCCCCCCCCTGCGTCCGCTGAAAATCCGAAAACTTACTTCGGAGGTACGCTTATGGAAATTTTTATCGGTATTACGGCGGCTATTCTCGCTGTGGGACTTGTGGCTTTTACCGTAATCTACAACATAAAAAGATTTAAAAGCGGCAAGGGAAGCTGCTGCGGCGACTGCAGAAAATGCAAAGGCTGCGACGGGTTTAAAACCTGCGACGATAAAAAACGCCAAGACCGCTGAACAATAAAAAAGCGGCGTAAATAAAAACCGCAAGTCACGGTAAAGCGCTTGTGCTTTTTGCGGCTTTAATTAAGCTATGCGAACTTAAAACCAAAAAGTTGCTTTTCAAACCTCAATCCTTTCCTTATACGGAAACCGCGGAAGGACCTTTAATCGCCCTGCCGCGGTTTTTCGTTTTAAACCGTTTTTTTTGCCGCTGAAATACTTTTTATGTAACGGCATTGTTAAACCTTTTTTGTTTTAAAGAAATTTTTGAAGCGTCCGGAACAAAAAAGCCAATGGGCAGAATCAGGATAAAACCGAGGAAAATATACATTTCACGCTTTCATTTTATAACGCTTACTTTACGGTAAAGACATTACTTTTCAGCGATGTTTTCTTTATCCGATTTATTTGCGCCATCATTATTCGACGAAACGAAATTTTCATTAATTTCTGTACTATCGCAAGCGGCCGCCGTCGAGCTTGCAAAGTCCGACGCGGATGATTTGACGCCGAAAGCGCGCTTTTTCCAGTGCCCGAAGAAGTAGAACAGCACGGAAACAACGGCGCCCACAACCCAACCCAAAGGCCAGCTCCACCATATTCCGACGTAAGAGTTCATGAGATAAGAGAATACGTATGCAAACCCCACCCTGAGAATGAGGTCCGCCATGGTGGCAGATATAAAGCCCAACATGGCTCCCGAACCTTTAAGCACGGCGTCGGTGATGAATTTTACCATGGCGAAGAAATAGAAAGGCGTGACAAGCATAATCATGCTTCTGCCGATTTCGATGACTGCCGCCCCCGAATCGCCGTCCGTGAAAACAGACAGCAGCGGCGAGGCAAATATCATGATAAGCGGCACGATTACGACGGTCAGCACGCAAATCATTCCAAGCCCGGCAAAAACGCCTTTTTTGATGCGCTCGGGCTTGGCGGCGCCGATATTCTGCGAAACGAATATGGAAAGGGCGTTTCCCACTGTTACAAGCAGCTGTATACAGAAAGTCTGAATTTTTATCGCCGCGCCGTAACCCGCAACCACGTCGGTGCCGTAAGTGTTGACGAGATTTTGGACAAAAAGCTGTCCTATGGACACGGTGGAGGTCTGCACAACGCTGGGTACGCCTATTATCATGACTTCTTTGAAAACCGACGTTTTGAATCGGGCGTAAGGCTTGCGCGCGAAAAAGTACGAAATAAGCGAGCGAGCCGTTAAGGAAACTTTACTTTTAAATGATTTTCCTTCCTTGTGTTGCGCTTCGGAACCGCAATCTTTTTCCGCGCCGTTTTGTTCTTGTGAAGCCTCTTTATCCGTCTTAAGATTTGTGAGAATGTATGCCAGCACTATTACGGAAAGCACGCAGGCAAGCCCTTGGGCTATTACCGTCGCAACCGAAAGTCCCCACACTCCCATTTTGAAGTAATACAGAAAGATAATATCCAGGGCTATGTTGAAAATCGTGGAAAAAATAAGGAAAAACAGCGGAATATTGGAATTACCCAGCGCCTGGAAAGTCGCGCTGCAGGAATTATACAAAAACACGAACACGAGTCCCAAAACGTAAACGGCGAGGTACTGAGTAGAATCCTTTATGATTTCTTCGGGCGTGGATAAAAGCCTTAAAACAGGTTCGGCGAGAAACCACCCCGCGACCGAACATATTATCGCTATGGCCGCAAACGAAATAAAGGCGGTGGAAACGGCAGTCTTAAGCTTAAGATAGTCTTTTTCGCCGTAAATTCGGCTTGTCACAACGGAGCAGCCTACGCTTAATCCCGTGCCTACCGCCATAAAAATCATGGTAACGGGATAAGACGCGCTTACTGCGGCAAGGGCGGCTTTACCCAGCATCTGACCCGCGATAACGCTGTCCGCCAGATTGTAAAGCTGCTGAAAACTGACCGACAGAATCATCGGCAACGTAAACATTATAAGAACCTTTAACGTGTTCCCTTTGCTCATATCCTTGGTTGTCATAACGTAAATTATTATACCACTGCCGTTAAAAATGCGCAAACGTTTGGCTGCGTTTAAAACATCGTTGATAAGTTAACGCAAAATAAAAATCCTGCTTCTTTATAAGCGGAAGCAAGATTCTTTTCTGTTTTTCCGATGATTCGGTTTTATTTTTTTGGGCAGGGGCTAAACAAAGTAAGCTCCGATTGCTTTATTAAAACGTTTTTTGAAAGTTCTAGCCAATGTACATATTATCCCGCCGCCTTTTTTTAAAAAAGTTACTTCGGCGTAATTCCCCTTTTCGTCTTTAAAGCAAAAGTCTTTTGCGGCATAATAATTTAAATCAGCTCAATAAATCGCTTATAAAGCTTTTAATCAACAGGTATTAAAAATTTTTTATAAACTGAAGGGCGTCAAACATTATAATCATTCCGTTTACCGTCTTTTGCGGTACATATTACTATGACCCCTGTAAGACAGCGTTATTTTCTCCTTTAATTACAAAATATTCAACAAGCTTAACATTAAAAAACAGGCGCGCGGCAAAATTATTCCGCAACGCCGGATTAAAGGTTATTCTGATTAAAATTTTGTAAATAACTTATTTATCTTTTCTGTTGTTATCCGAAGGTTTTTTTATGTCCGGCTTGTTGTCTTTCACGAAAAAGTCGCAATCGGTTTTTGCCCTATCATCCGCTGAAGAAATATCCGACAAAACCTCTTTTCGGGCGGCGGACAAACCGGAGGTATTTGTTTCGGTTTGCGCGATTACGGCTGACTCCGTTTTGTCGTAAGACGCGGATTCTCCGTCTTTTTCCGTATCGGAATTGCTCGAGGCAGCGGACTTTTCGCTTTTACGCAAAAATCCTTTAAGAATGTTAAGCCAGTTTCTGAACTGCTTAAAGGGCAGCGAGCAAACAAGAATAAGCACGCCGGAAACAGCGGCGCATACCACCGCCTTTACAATCAGCATAAGCACTCCGTCCGCAGGTATAAGGTAACCTACGGCAAAAGTTGCGGCGCATACGGCGGCGGCGGCAATTGCCAGCAACACGTATACGAGATAATATTTTTTGACGCTTTTACCGAAATAATATTTAAAGACTATATAAGGCTCTACGGTAAGATTGCAAACGATGTTGCTTACTATGGTTGCAATCACGATGCCGGGCAAGCCTATCGCGATGACAAGCGCAAAATCCAGACCGATGTTGATTGCCACTTCGAAAAACGGCTTGTATCTGTCCTTCCAGAAAAGTCCGGTCGTTTCCCTGAACGCTCCGATTATTGCGCGCGACTGCATTATATAGAAATTGATGCCTATAAGCAGCATGGTCACAAAAGGCAGGACAAGCTCTTCCCCGAAGAATATACTTACGAAATCCTGAGCTAAAGCGGTGTAACACGAAAAACAGAAAATCAGAAACGCGAAAAGAAAATAACTCAGGTCGCAAAACACTTCGTATGCGCGCTGCTTGTTGCCCGCGGCGATAAGATTGCCGATGCTAGCCCTGGTAGCCGTTACTATAAGCGTCAGTACGGAAGTGAGTATAGTCGTAATATACGCGTAATTCGAGTACAGGCCGAGCACCGTAAGTCCTAAAAACGCGGAAATGAAAATGTTGTCCGTGCTGTTGACCGCCACTCCGCCCAGCTTGTGCCCCACCATCGCCGCAGTATTTTTTACAAGGTCTTTTTTGTCGCCCTCAGTAAGCTTTTGCGCTTTGCCGCGTATCTCGGGATACAGTCTGTGCGAAATTAACATTATCGCGACCGACTCAATAAGCGTAAATATCGGCAGAATTACGATGTACAATAAATAATTTCTCGTTATCGCAAGAATTACAAGCTGTACGGCGTTAAGCGCGATAAGGCACACCGACGAAACTTTGGTTTCGATATCGTTGCGCTGGTTGGCAAATATCAATGCTCTGCGGTGTGCAAAAAAGTAACCGACCGACGTGTTGAACAGATAAATAACATACACAAGGTTAAGATTAACCTCAAGCGTCGTGCCTCCGCTCATAAGATAGGGCAAAAGCGGAATTATGGCAAGCCCGACTACGGTAATTACCCCGCCTATTATCCAATAAAACTTTTTATAAATGCCGATAAGCGACTTTATCTTTTCCGTGTCGCCGTCCGCAACGGGCTTGTACATACTGTACACTATCGCGCTGCCCACGCCCAGCTCCGCCAGCGACAAAACCTGCAGTATGTTGGAAAAAAGCGTGTTCAGCCCAAGGTACTCCACGCTTAAAAACCGCACGAACACAATGCGCACGGCAAACTTCAGAATCAACTGAACAAGCATATTGAGCGCGGCGAAAAAAGTATTCTTCGCGCTGTTTTTTACCCTTGACTGAGTCATAATTTTATATGAATTTTTTTATTTTTTTTGTCGTTTTCAGCGGTTTTTTTAAGTGCCCATCGCCAGATTTTATTTTCCTTTTCAATCGTGCTGACGTTGCTTTTAAAAGCATAACTCCAATTGAGAAGTTTTAAACGCACCCTTAAAACGGTCCATTGAAAATGAGTCAGTCTGGTTTCCGACTGCCACGACCCTACGAAATGATGAACAGTAACTGCGGGATAATCCGTTTTTTGTGCCGTAAAATACTCCTTAGGATACAAATGAACTTCGTTAAACTCGTATTCTTTATTGGGCAAATGTCGTTTGTCAAGATAATCGAATACTATTTCCGACAATCTGTTGGGAATTGTCTTTAAATTAAATATGCCGTCTATAACGAATTTATCATTTAAGTATTGTTCGTACAGTTTTTTGAAAATCGGATGATCGGGCTCGGACGCCATTACGTGTGCACCCAAAAGCCATTTATTTTCGTATCCCAAAACAGTGCCTTTATCGAAAATATTGCAAGGTTTTCGTAAAAGCTCGATATCCGTGTCGAAATACACTCCCCCGTGGCGGTAAAGAACATACGTACGAATAACGTCCGAAACAAACGCCCACTTTTTATTGTCGTAAGCCTCGCGCGCGAACGGCACCGAATCAAGGTCAAAATTGCTTTCGTTCCACTCCACGATTTCGTAATCTGGCATATATTTTTTCCAGCTTTCGATACATTTTTCGATAAGCGGATTTTTAGGCGCGCCGCCCACCCAAACGTAATTAATTGTCTTAGGTATCATGATTTTTTCACCTGCCCGAATCTTTTCTTTATTCTGTTTCTTAAAAGAGGCTGAAGAATTAACGCGGGCGCCGCGACCGTAAAGGGAATCTTTTTCTCTCCTATAACGTCGCCTGTCCCGAAATATTTTTTGAATGCGTAAAAATTGGCGGCGGAGCGCACGCGCGACAAGAACGGAATAAAATCGGAAACCGCGGTAAGATTGCTGTTAAACACTACGCCTTTAGGGTTTTTTTTGACGTTATCCGTGATATTTAAAGACAGCCCGTCGCTTCGGTATTCAAAACCGTATACGCTTTTAGGCAAAAACATAGTCTTAGGGTTGCCGAACTGATAGTAAAGCGCGTTTTCCGCCAGAAATTTTTCGTTTTCGAACACGGGAAAAGCAAATTTTTTAAGTTTTTCCGCAACGAAAACTATCATGGTTTCGCCTTGATATTTTTGTTTTGTATATAAGTCGTGAAACCCCGCAAAAGTATCTTTTTCATAAAAATTTTTGCCGGGGACGTTTCCGTCGGGACCCATTCTCGGAGAAATATACGCAAAACAATTTTTATCCGCGTTTTGTCTGTGAGTTGTATTGATAAATTCCACAGCGTCTGCGGTAAACCAATCGTCACTGTCAAGACACACAAACAACTGCGTAGAACACTCTTCCACCGCCCTGTTGTGCGCAACGTGCTTGCCGCCGTTTTCCTGTTTTATAAATACCGTGTCGACCGCGCCTTCGGCTTGAAATTCGCGTATAAGCGCGTCGCTGCCGTCTACGGAGCCGTCGTCGACAACCATCCAGACAAAATCTTTGTCGGTTTGATTTTTAAGCGATTCATAAAGGCGCGGCAACGTTTTTATTCGGTTATAGACGGGAGTAAAAACGGTAAGAGTTTTGTTTTCAAACATCTTTGTTACCCCGATGAATCAATTTTTGCGCGGCGTCGTAACCGATTGTCGCGTAAAGACATTTCTTGACGGCTTTTTTGACGCCGTACTTAAACGCGTTGACGGGCTTATGCTTTTCGTTAAGCCAGCTGCCGTTATACAAATGCACCGAAACGGTATCGCGAGTTATCTTTTTTTTGCCCGTCAGATATTCTATGGGGCTGAAATAGCTTGTCGGATAGACTTTCACGTCCGGCAAAACAATCTTGCGGTCGTAAAAATGCTTGACCCGATATTTTTCCAGAAACACGCGCGTCACTCTTTGCGGCATGGTAACAACCGAGCCTATCCCCTTATCCAATCTGAATTCGGTTTTTTCAAACGAATCCAGCACGGCGCGCATAAAGGGATGACCTTTTTCACAGCCTATGGTATCCGCCTCCAACAAATCGATTTCTTCAAAACCGATAAAACATTTATCATTTAAAAACGGGTTGTAACTTTTTATCGCCTTAACGTCGGTGTCAAGGTATATTCCGCCGTGGTTATAAAGCACCCATGTGCGGCAATAATCCGAAACAAACGCCCATTTTTTGTTTTCGTATGCTTTTAGCGCAAATTCGCACGAAGAAAAATCGAAGTTGCTTTCGTTCCACTCCACGATTTCGTAATCGGGCATTTTTTCCCGCCAGCTTGCTATACATTCCTCCGCCATGGGAGTTAAAGGCTTGCCGCCGAACCAGCAGTAATGTATCTTTTTAGGTATCATTTTTTGACCTCCGAATCGAATTGATATAAGGATTTGCCGTAAAAAAGTTTTCTGAAACCCTTATACCCCAGGAAAAACAAAACGACGCGCTTGATAAACCTTTTTATTGCAAATCCGGCTTTGTTTTTGTTTTCTATCCAACTGGCGTTGAACAAATGAACCGTATAAGTGTTTTCGGTTATTTTTGCTTCGCTTTGGCCATATAGCAGCGGACTGAAATATTCCCGGGGATATATCGTAGCGTCGGGTAAGCGAGTAATTTTATTTTTTACCCGTCTTAAGCCGTAACGCGCCGTCACGGCGTCCGTAAGCCGCATGGGCATCGTACAAATGCTTTCCCAACCCTTATTTAAATCAAAATCTGTTTTTTGGAAAGATTCCAAAACGGTTTTTATGAGTTCATGACCGGGCAAAGCCCCGATTGTGCTTGACTCCAGCCACCCCACGTCCTCGCAACCGATAAAGAAATCGGAATTTAGAATATCATCGAATTTTTTATAAGCCGTAACGTCGGTGTCAAGGTATATTCCGCCGTGGTTATAAAGCACCCATGTGCGGCAATAATCCGAAACAAACGCCCATTTTTTGTTTTCGTATGCTTTTAGCGCAAATTCGCACGAAGAAAAATCGAAGTTGCTTTCGTTCCACTCCACGATTTCGTAATCGGGCATTTTTTCCCGCCAGCTTGCTATACATTTCTCCGCCATGGGAGTTAAAGGCTTGCCGCCGAACCAGCAGTAATGTATTTTTTTAGGTATCATAACACTCCTACTTAAGCCTGTTGTACAATCTGTAATTGAATAAGAACAAATATTTTTTCAATTTTGTACTGAAAAGCCTTGCGTTTTTTTTGAGAAAGTTTTTATCCGCCTTGAATTTTTGCAGTTTTTTTATTTCCGACGCACAATTCAAATACTGCCTTGCCAGATAGTCTTTAAGAATCAGCTTTTCTTTCTTTTCCATTGAAGCTGAATCGTAAAGTTCTTCCAGTTCGAAAATCGTGTTTATCATGTCGAAGTAACGTTTTTTGATTTTTTCGGGATTTTTTGTGCACGTAATCGAACCTTCACGCGAAACGTAATAATAAATCGGGTAATCGGTATAACATATTTTTTCGCACTTAAGCAAAACTCGCGGAGTGAATTGTTCGTCTTCGCTTAAAATGCCTTGCTTGAAATAAAAATCGTTATCGGCCAGCAAGCTTCTTTTGTAGCAATAAAACGTTACCGGAGCCCAAAGAGCTTTTTCCCGTATTTTCCTCGCCATGAACGCGCTTCCTTTGACGGGTCCGAAACTTTCGGAGCGGGAAACGGGCGTCTTTTCGCTACCCGTTTCTCTTACGCCGTTGAACATTACGCAATCGCAGTCGCAATCGGAAAAAACATCGATTAATACTTCCGCAGCCGAATCGTCTATGTAATCGTCGCTGTCCACGAACATTGTGAAATCACCGCTTGCTTTTTCAAGTCCGGCGTTTCTTGCTGAAGACAATCCTCCGTTTTCCTTGTGCAAAACGGTTATGCTTTCGGGGTATTTTTCGGCATAGTCGTCGCAGATTTTTCCGCTTCCGTCGGTGCTTCCGTCGTCGACTAAAATTATTTCCTTATCGCAATTTTGCTTTAAAATGCTTTCTACGCATTTTTGAAGATAATTTTCCACGTTATAAACGGGAATTATAAAGGAAATTTTCATAAACTTATCCTTTTAACAAAATGGATTTGTAAGACATGAAGTGACCCTCGTCGAACAAAATAATAAATCTGAAGAAAGTAAATCCGCAAACCATGCTTGCCGCGATAAACATAAGCCACTTATAACGTTGTTCTTTTACCAGAAACAGAATGCTGAAAAGCGTACCGTAGGACAAATAGAAAAAGTCCTTGAGTCTTGTGAAGATACCGAAATTACGAAATACCACCAGAATCGGAAACAGACACACAATCATGACAAAGGCAAATTCAAAAAACTTTCCGTATTTTTTTGCTTCGTCGAAAAACAGTATAAACACGAAAAGCACCAGGAAATACTGAAGCACGTGGAAAATGCTTATAGGCTCGGATACGTCTTTGAGCGCGGCGTATTTGCTGCCGAAAGTAGACCCGAACAAAGAACTTACGACGGGTTCCGATAAATTAATAAACCAACCTATGATATTTACCTGAGTAGTAATTATTATAATAGGTATACTTATTACAAGCAAAATTATAAGAGTTTTTTTCGTCTTGGGTACAAACCTGCAAACAAACGGCAAAATTATAAGGTACAAAGAGCTGTAATGGATAAAAAAGCAAACCGCCACAACAATGAAATACCTTAAATAGCGTCTTTTTTCAAGCAAAGGCAGCGAAACCAAGAAAATTGCAATAACCGTGGATTGACGCAGGCTTATCATCGTATTATAAAAATACATCAACGACAAAAAGACCAAAACGCAAAACATCGGATTAAGGCTGTATCTTTTCAAGAAAAAATACAGGCAAATAAAGAAAAACGCCGAATGAACGAACAAAAACGCATTATAGGAAAACCCTAACGATTTAAAAAAGGATTGAATAAAAAGCCACAATCTTTCATGCCCGAATACGTTGTACTGCTCAAGATTGCTTATATTTGCGAAAAACCCGGAAAGTTTGGGTAGTCTTTGATATATGCCCTCGTAAACAAAGTAATCGCTTCCACCCGTTTCAAATCTTAATCCCGAAATAAGGCATAATAAAACAAGCACGCAGACAAGCGCGATTTTTTGGTGTGAAAAAACTTTTTTGCGGACAGCAAGAAAATCGCCGTTTCCTTTAACGACGCAAAGGTCTTTCGTATAAACAACCGAAAGAACCAATATCAAAAGAAAAATCACTGCCCACAAAAACATTTATTCTTTGTTCCACCTCTTTCTTATAAAAAACGCGGGTATCTTGCAAAGTTCGTACAAAAATTTGTACTTAATTTCCTTTTTAGCCGCTTTATGCGTCATTCCCGCCTGACGACTGTAAACAATGTACAACAGCATGAATTTTACTCGCTTTATAAACCTAACCTTATCGGTAAGAAAAGTTTTAGCGTATTCACGCCCGCCCAAAGGGCAGCTCATGCGCAGTTTCCTGCCGCTTTCTGACAGACCGCCTTCATGGTACTCGCACACATAAAGCGGAATATTGAGGTGAATCATGTCATACTTTTCCGCCATTCTGCCCCAGACCACGCTTTCGCCCAAAAAGCGCTCGCCCGTAAAGACGGGAAAACGGTATTGCTTAAGGTATTCTGTGCGGAAAACCTCAAACTTATCGCCCGTAATGCCCATATTTACCCTGCAATCGATGTAATTGCTTTTATATGCGTCCTCGGGAAATTTTTGACCTATTACTTTTCCGTCCCGGTCCTGCCGAAGAAAAACAAGCCCGCATAAAGAGCCGTCCATAGAGTATTTTACCCAATTTTCTTCAATAGTTTGCACCGCGTCGTCAAGCAGAAAGTCATCGCTGTCCACAATAGCCGTCAATTCTCTTTCACAATAGTTTACACCCGTATTCAAAGCAGTATGTTTTCCGCCGTTTTGTTGAAAAACGTAACTGATTTTAAAACCGTTTTCTTCCGCACAAAACGTTTCGACAAGCTCTTTGGTGCCGTCTTCACTTCCGTCGTCCACGATAAGCCACTCAAAATTTTTGCTTGTCTGTCGTTTCAAGCTTTCGTATAGCGCGGGCAAAAACGCGCATCTGTTGTATGTGGGTGTAAGTAAGGTAATCATTTAAAGGCCTCTTCTTCACTTAAAACAACGTTTAAAGTAGTATTAACCACCGATTTCCTGTCGAATGATTTTTCCATAAGTCGGCGCGAAGCTATTCCCATGCGTTGTCTTTCTTCGCCCGAAAGAAGCATAAACCTTTTCATGGCGTCATAAAGGCTTTCTCCGCTTTTTGCTTTACATAAAAACCCGTTTTGCCCGTCCTCCAGCGCCTCCCTGCAGCCGGGAATATCGCTTGTGATAAGCGGTCTTCCCATAGACGCGCTTTCAAGCAGAGTATTACTCATCCCCTCGTGATAACTTGGTAAAACTACACAATCGGCATCCTTTATAAAATCTTTTACGCAATTTTGGAAACCGCAATATTCAGCAAATCCTTTTTTTTGCGCTTCGTCAAGCTTGTCCGAATAATTCTCTTCACAATAGCCCACAAGCTTTATTTTGAAAAAAGGAAATTCGGCATGAATTTTTTCCGCAGCAAACAACAGTTCGTCTATGCCTTTTTCCTTCATAATTCTGCCAAGATAAAGAAACGAAACAAAATCCCTTTCGGGCATGGGCTCAAACTCAAATTCGTCTAAATTTACTCCCGCGCCCTTAAGCAAACAGGCTTTATCTTCAGGAATGATTTTTTCGGAAAGAAAAACCTGCAAATTGCTTTCGTTTTCAAAAAATACTTTATTTACGCCTTTAAGCGCGCTTTTGTATAACCTTACGACTATTTTTTTCAGCCAGTTGTTCTTTTGAAAAGCCGTACCCAGTCCCGTAACATTGCAATAATAAGGTATTTTATGCTTTCTTGCTGCTTTTCCGCCGTAAATATTACACTTTACGGTAAGGGTCATTATAAATTCCGGTTTTATTTGCTTTATGATTTTGTCGTACTGCGCGTAAAGTTTTAAATCCGAAAAAGGATTTATGCCCCGTCTGTCTATCTTTGTTTCGATAAGTTTAACGCCGATTTCCTTAAGCAATTCAATTTTTTCCCCGAAAGGCACAGATACGTATACTTCGAAACCTTTTTCTATTAAAGCAAGTAAAAGCTCTTTTTTAAAATTATAAATAACAATATCCGAATTTACAAAAATTAATGCTTTCTTCACTTATCGGTTACCTGCCTTTCAACTTATACTTCTTTTCAGACTTTCCGCGTTATCCGCAACGACATATTTGCCGTCAAACGTATCGGACAAGCTTTTATCATAAGTAAGCGAGCCGAATACTTTTTTCATGGATTTGGAAAACGGCATCAATAAAAACACAAGCCAGTTGAAAAGTTTTGTTAAGCGCAGTTTTTTCCCTTTTGCCGCCGCCGCGGTCGAAACAATCGCGTAAGTCGCGAAATACTGCGGATTCTGCGGAAAAAAGACGCCCTCGACACGGTTTTCCACGGCTAAACGGACAAACTCGCTTAAATTTTCGATATACAACATACTGCGTTTGTTTTCGATTTTGGGAAATAGCGGGGTTTTAAGCGCAAGACTTACAAGCCGCGGAAAATTGCCCTTGCAGTCTTTGCCGAAAATCATGGGCGGACGCAGCACCGCAACCTTGAAATTTTCGTCGGACATTTCTCTTATCTTTTCGTCCGCCTGCAATTTGCTTTGCGCATAGACTCCCTTTGCGCAAGGAGCAATACCCGAATCTATGTTTTTGTTTTTACATCCGTTGTAAATAAGCATACTCGACATAAAAATAAACTGTTTTACGCCGCTGTTTTTGGCTTTTTTGGCAGTTTCGACGGCAAGGTCGCGGTTGACCGCCATATACAGCCCCTCGTTCTGCTTGCCCTTGACGTCATGAGCGATGCCCGCAACGTGAAAAACGCAGTCGAAGCCCGAAAAATCCTTTTCTTTCCATGCGTTTCCTATCATGTCGAGTTCTTCGACTTCATGCCCCGCTTCGGTAAGACGGAGCGCGGCAGCCCTGCCGACGTAACTGTTTTTGCCCGTAATAAGTACTTTCATCTGTCTTTTTCCTCTTTTAAGGAATTGTCGTCTTTTAACGAATCAGCGTCTTTTTTATCCTGCCCGCCGTAGCAGCAAGCGTCCACGAAAGCGGACAAAACGCTTTCAGCCTCCGCTTCCATCGCATCGGATTGATTTTCCGCGTTGTTTCCGTCCGCGGCTTCAGTTACGTTTTCCTCTGACGCCTTCTCCTCGCTGACTTCTTCCGCTTTTGCGTCGTTTTCCGGGTTAAAAGCGGTTAAAGAGTTTTCTTTCACGGCTTTCGCCATGGCGCCGGTGCCGCCCTCCACGACTCCGTCGCTTTTGAAAACCGACAGTAAGGTTTTGAAAAAGATTTTGATATCCAGCCAAAGGCTCATTTTTTCCACGTATTCGCCGTCAAGACGCGCCTTTACGTCCAGCTCCAGTTCGTCGCGGCCGCTTATCTGAGCAAGCCCCGTAAGCCCCGGACGAACGCCGTTTGCGTTATATTTATCCCTTAATTCCACAAGGTCGTACTGGTTGTACAGCGCGGGACGGGGACCTATGACGGACATATGTCCGACGAAAATATTGAAAATCTGAGGAAGCTCGTCAATGCTGGTCTTTCTTAAAAACTTACCCACGCCCGTTATGTAAGAGTCTGCGTGGCTGAGAAGGTGCGTGGCAGTGTCCTTGGGTGCGTCCACTCGCATGGTGCGGAACTTTAAAATAGTAAAAAGCTTCTTGTTTTTACCAACGCGTTTCTGTTTGAAGAAAACGGGGCCCTTGGAAGTACACTTTATGACGACCGCAATAACCGCAAAAGGAACCAAAAGCAAAACAAGCGCAAAAAAAGACGCCAGAATATCGAAAAATCTTTTGAAAAACAGATAAATAACTTTCACTTCTTTATACCCTGATAATTTAACACGTATTATTATGATTTGATTATACGTTTTTAATATGTGCAAGCAAGTTAAATTAAGCGCTTTGTTTTACCGTTCGGTTTTGAAAAAATCAACCGCTTACCGAAGCTGCCCGTTTCTCAATAAGCGCAAAGTTACCGATTTTCGCCTTAAACGCTTTTAGTTAACCTTGCTTAAAGCGCCGGCGCTTAAACCCGAAAAACAGAAAGCCGCATCTATACCAAACAAAGCTTTACTTTCTTCGCGGACTTCAGATTTCGGTACGCGACTCGAGCGCGCGTGAAAGCGTCACTTCGTCTGCGTACTCTATTTCGCTGCCCATACTTATACCCTGCGCTATACGCGTGACTTTTATGCCCATGGGCTTTAACAGTCTTGCAAGATACACGGCGGTGGCCTCCCCCTCCACGTCGGGATTGGTGGCAATAATGACCTCTCTTACGCCGTCCAGACGTTTAAGAAGCTGCTTGATGTTAAGGTCGTCCGGGCCCTTTCCTTCAAGAGGATTAAGAGTACCGCCCAAGACGTGATAGACGAAAGTCCTGCCCGCAACGCGTTCCAGCGACAGAATATCCCTCGGGTCAGAAACCACGCAGATAACGCCGTGGTCGCGGCTTTTACAGATATCGCAAACGTCGTCCTCGGTAAAATTACCGCAGACGGAGCAAAACCTGATTTTTTCCTTGACGTCCGATATGGAAGAGGCAAAATCCGCAGCGGACTCTTTATCCATGCCGATAACTGCGTAAGCGTAACGCTGCGCGGTCTTTTGCCCCACCCCGGGAAGCAGAGAAAAACTGTTAATCAGTTTCTGAATTGACTCGGGCTGTTTCATAAAATCAAAGCATGTTTCCCACGCCCGCAGGCATCAGTCGCGCGCTTAATGCGTCCGCCTCTTCCGCCGCCGCGTTAAACGCCGCCACGATAAGGTCTTCAAGCATTTCCACGTCGTCGGGGTCGACCGCTTCGGGCTTAATCGAAACGGCGGTAACGCGCTTGTCGCCCGTCATGGTTACGGTAACCATTCCGCCCGCGCTGCCTTCAACGGTGGTGTTTTTGATTTCTTCCTGAGCCTGTTTAACCTGTTCCTGCAGTTTTTGCGCCTGTTTCATCATTGCCTGCATGTTCATGCCGCCCATACCGAAACCGCCTCTTGACCCGTATGCCATTTGTAAAATCTCCTTTTGTTTTATTTCTATAAAATTGAATTGTGTAAGTCTTCCGACTGAAAATTAATTGCGTTTAAGACAAAAAATTCGTCTTGTTCTTTGTATAAAAATTTTCGGCCGAAATAAAAAAGAACGTTACTATTATATAATAAAATAAACTTAAAATTGCAAAAAGACGCTTTAAAACCGTTTATAAGTACCACTTATTTGCGCCGAAAAAATTCACGCGTCATTTCTTTATGTTTAATTTTGCGTCGCCTATCATCTTTTTGATGCGCGCTATTTCGCTGTCCATGTCCACGCCGCCCGATTTTTTGTTGACCGTAAGCTTGTAGGGCGCACCGTCGTAATCGAGCGCTCGGGTGATTGCACCCGTCATTTCATCGTCGCTGAGCCGCAAAAAGCTGTCGGGCGCCGCCCAGACGATAAGCTTGTCGCCGCGCACCTCTACGTCCGTCACGTTGCTCAAAAGAGAGAAGGAAGCGGCTGACTCGTTAAGGCGGAAATAGGTAAGCAATCTTCCCCACACGCTTCTTGCGTCCATGGGCTTATCCGTCTCCGATTTAACGGGCGCGTGCGTCTTGGGTACGCGCTCCGAGTTCGCGGTTTTTTCGTCAGACGCCGCAAAAGCCTTGACGCCATCTTCCGTAAGCCGTCTTTCAAGGCGCGTAAGACGCTCTTCTATCGAAGAAAGGTCGGTAACCGCAAGTTTTGCCGCCCTGAGCGCAGCGCACTCCAGCACCACGCGCGGACTTACCGAATATCTGATTTCCGCGTCCACCGACGAAAAGACGTTTATAACGGACACCAGCAGTTCCACCGAATATTTCTCCGCTTCTTCTTTCATTATCCTGACGTCCTCGCGTGAAGCGGTTACGCTTGCCGAAGGCGAGGCTTTAAGCACAAGCACGTCGCGCGCGTAAGAACAAACGTCTTTGGCGATAACCCCGACGCTTTTCCCCTCGGCGCAAAGTTTGTCCACCGTTGAAAGAATAGCCGCCGTATCGGATAAAGCCACCGCGTTGAAAAGAGCGCGGGTACTTTCCCTGCCGCCCGAGCCCAGCACCTCGAGAACGTCTTTGTAAGTAAGGTCGGACGAAAAGTTCATGCATCTGTCGGCGACGGAAAGCATATCGCGAACCGAGCCTTCCGCGGCGGTTGCGATGAGGTCAAGTGCCTCTTCTTCCGCCCTTACGCCCTCCGCGGCATAGACTTTTTTAAGATAATCCTTAAGCGAGTTTTTGCCCACTAGTCTGAAATCGAACCTCATGCAGCGCGACAAAACGGTGGCGGGCAGTTTGTGCACCTCGGTAGTGGCAAGAATGAATACCGCGTGAGCGGGAGGCTCCTCCAAAGTTTTCAAAAGCGCGTTGAAGGCTGAAGCGGAAAGCATATGAACCTCGTCCACGATATAGACTTTGTACTTACCGGCAACGGGCGGATACTGCACGTTTTCCACGATTTCGCGAATCTGATCCACGCCGTTGTTGGAGGCGGCGTCCAGCTCCACGATATCGATGTTATCGTTGCCCGAAAGAGCAAGACAAGTCTTGCATTTGCCGCAGGGAGAGCCGTCCACGGGATTAAGACAGTTTACGGCGCGGGCGAATATGCGCGCGCAGGTGGTTTTACCGGTACCGCGGCTGCCCGTAAACAGATAAGCGTGCGTAATGTGTCCCGATTTTACCTGGTTTATAAGCGTGCGCGTAATATGCTGCTGCTCTATGACGTCCCCGAAAACTTTGGGGCGGTATTTTCTGTATAGTGCGGGCATTTTTCTTTATTTCCTCTCAAGATAAATTATAACCAAATACGCTTGTTTTGTCAAAGAATTGACTCTCTTTTTAAGAATGTGGCCTTATTAACGAGCAAAGCGGAAAGTTACAGAATTTTCTTTTACGTAAAACGCGCGTAAATTGTTGAAAAAACGCTTAATTTATGTTACACTTATAAAAACAAACCATTATCTGATCGGGGCGGAACAGGTTTTTTGGAAACTTCCTACTACATAAGCGTTGCAATAAAAAAATATCTCGACGAGCACGGTATGAAATCCTATAAACTCGCCGAGGCTTCCGGGTGCAACAAAACCGCGGTAAACAACTGGCTTTATCAGCGGCAGATGCCTTCCACAAAAGCGCTTGTGAAACTTGCCGATTACATGAATGTTTCCATAGACTATCTTCTGGGACTGAAAAGCGACAAAAGCATTATCCGCAGCGGAAGCAAGGAAAAATTCATCAAAAGAATTTCCTTTCTTCAGTCGCCCGAGGGCATAACCTCCTACCGCATCGCCAAGGAATGCGGAATGGGCACTTCCGCCGTTTCCAAATGGAAAGACATGAAACGCCTGCCTAAAATCGAGGCGATGATAAAGCTGTCCGAAATTTTCGATTGCTCGGTGGATTTTCTTTTGGGCAGGACAAACGTTCCTTGACGCTTATAAACCGAATTTTTCGTCTGCCCGCGTTTTTATATGACGCACACGGAGTAAAAATCAAAGTTAATCCCTGACAAAATTAAAACCGACAAGTTCGCTTCTGTCGGTTTTTTTGTTCCTGAAAATGATTATTGCCGTATTAATATCCGTAAAACGAAAAATGCGTTGTCATTGTTAACCTTTTCTGCGGCATGAAAATTGGTAAAATCAAAACAACGCCGCATAAAAACCCTGTAAAATTATAATATCCGATTTTTTATAAAGCAATGCAGGAAAAAGTACGGAATTGTCTGTTGGTTGTAAAAAACTATTGAAATTCGGCTTTTTTACGTAAAGTAAACTGTTACGCTGTCACTTCGTCCAAAAATCCTTCCGCCGCCGAAACCTTTTACGTTAAGAAAAAAGCGATTTGTGCGCGTAAAAAATATTATATATTGTTTTTGCAGCCTTTTAGATAAATATTCGGTTTGTGACGATTTTTGCCTTAGGCCGACTTAAGAGAACTTACTGCTCGACAGCGCACGCAATTGCAAGCGCGCCGTGTCCGATGTGACAGGAAACGCTTAATGACAGCGGGGCGAGGAAGAATTCGAAATTGGGGAAAGCCGCTTCGCACTCTTTTTTCCAGTCCTCGGCTTCTTCGGGGTTGCCCGAAAACGCGAGTGCCATTTTAAGCTTACCGTTCTTCACCGCCTCGGAAAATCTTTTTTCAAGGTCTTTCTTCATTGCTTTTATCATGACGCCGCGCGCCGCTTTTTTGCCGCGGACCTTGCTGTATGCGTCAAGTTTTTCGCCCTGAATCTGCAAAACGGGTTTAATATTCAAAAGAGTGCCTATGGCGGCGGCGACGGGGGTTATTCTGCCGCCTTTTTTGAGATATTTAAGCGTTTCGACAGTGATGTAAATGCTGGAATTCATCTTGTTTTCGACAAGGGCGTCCTTAATCTCTTTAGCGGATAAGCCCTGCGACGCCATTTTAATCGCGTCAAGCACGGACTGCCGCTGGGTGACGGATATCCTCTGATTGTCCACGACCTCCACTCTTCCGTTGTATTCGCGGCTTAATATACACGCACTCTCGCATGAGCCGCTGAGTCCGCTCGACATGGGAATATACACAAGCTCGTCGTAAGACTCAAGCGTTTTGTCCCACAAATCGGTCACGTCCCCGGGGGAAGGCTGAGAAGTATGAATTTCCGCGTCTGATTTAAGAGCGTCGTAAAACTGCTCCTGAGTCATGTTAACGTCTTCGAAATACAGTTTTCCGTCAATATAAAACGGCATGGGAAGCACGGATATGCCGAGTACGGCCGCCTCCGCCTGAGTAATTCCGCTGTTACTGTCCGTAACTACCGCTACCTTTTTCATTTTTCTTTCTCCCGAAAAAGTACTTTATCCTTCTAAAGGATAAGACGTCGGTTATTTTAACATTTTTTCGAAAAAAATGCAACCGAAAGCGACTTTAACGCGATAAAAAACAATACAAAACCGAAAAATTCTTTTATAATATAAAAAAACGGTCGTTCTGACCGATTTTTTTTGCGGAAAATTTTCGTTTAACAAATATTAAAACCCGGAAATAAAACGCCGAAACGCCCTCGTTGCGGAAAATTTCGGCTAAACGAAACGTATTTTTACAACAACGTCAGAATTCCGATATTCGTTGCCGATTCAAAATCCACGAAAGAACATTACCAAAACGGGACGAAAAGGCAAAAAACGGTAAGCACAATCAGAAAAGAAAAGTTTACCGCGGCGTTAATCATGAGATACTTCACTCTTTCGCGGGGTTTGTAAAGGGAAAAACTTTTGAAAGAGATAAGACTTGCCATGGAAGAAATAAGCGTGCCCGTGCCGCCGATATTTACCGCAACAAGCAGTCTTGCGTAGTCGGAAGTAAAGCCCGAAAGCAGCACTGCGGACGGAACGTTACTTATAAGCTGGCAGCTTATTACGCCCGTAAGAAGCACGTTGCGGCCTAACAGCATACGGAAAAAAGCGTCGACCGCCTCTATACGCGCAAGATTTCCCGTAAAAATAAAGAACATACAAAACGTGAACAGTAACGAATAATCCACCTTAATCAGCGCGTTTCTGTCAATAATAAGCAGAACGGGAATTACCAGCAGTCCCGTAAGCACGGGTACAACGCGGAATACAAGCAGAATCATATATGCAAATAAAATAAAGTACACGACGGTTTTGGGCTTATTGAGTTTATATTCCGCTTCCTCAATCGCCTCGATGGGTTCGCGGCGGACGAAAATACAGCAAAGCGCGATAAGCAGTACGGAAAAGAGAGTGGGTACAAGCATTATGGAAAAAAATTCGCCCGTGGGAATATTGAATCGGTTGTAAAGATACAGATTTTGCGGATTGCCGAAAGGAGTAAGCATTCCGCCGAGGTTTGCCGCAACGGTCTGCATGGTGAACGTGTAAGCCATGTATTGTTCCTTATCCGCAGAGTGCAGCACAAAGTAGCCCAGCGGCAGAAAGGTCAGAAGAGCCATATCGTTGGCGATAAGCATGGAAGCAATATAGGTTATGGCAACCAGCGCGGCGACGGCGGAGCGGGTCGAACGGAAAACTTTTATCACCTTACGCGCGAGAATACGGAAAAAACGCTGGTTTTTAAGCGCGGCGATGACTGCCGACATTCCGAAAAGCGAAATCAGGGTCCTAAGGTCGAAATAATCCGCATATTGTTTATCGGGAAAAACGAAGAAACACGAAATTACCGCCGCAATAAAGGCTATTACGGCAACTATATTGTTTTTTAAAAACGATTTTATGTAATAAGATTTATTCATGCTTTTTCGGTGCGGCAAGCTTTTTTTCTTTTTAACCTACAAATACCGCTTGCCCAACATATTATATCCCTTTTACCGTCTTAAATCAACAAAAGCACAACAAAAAAAGACGGCGGAAAAATATTTTCCTATACCGTCTTTATTTACCGGTCAAAAATCTCTTACAGACTTTCAAGCAACATTTTGTCCGCGACAAGCGCAATGAATTCGCCGTTGGTGGGCTTTTCCGTGCTGGAATAAACTTTAACTCCGAAGATGGAGTTTATGTTTTCTATCTTACCCTTGTTCCAGGCGACCTCTATGGCGTGACGAATGGCACGCTCCACCTTCGAGGGACTGGTTTCGAAACGCTCGGCCACCTCGGGGTAAAGCCTTTTGGTGATGCTGTTTATGATATCGGGGCTGTCGATTGCCATTTTAATGGCTTCCCTGAGAAACTGATAACCTTTGATGTGCGCGGGTATGCCGACCGTCATGAAAATATCGGTAATCCTTTGCTCCAGACTGCCCTTGCCGGTCTGTCCGTAAGGTCTGACGCGCGGTTTATCGGCTTTTATTCCGTCGATTCTCTTTTTAAGTTCTTTAAGTCCGAAAGGCTTTATAAGGTAGTAATCCGCACCCGCGTCCAAAGCCGTCTGAGCGTACTTCTCGCCTGCGATGCCGCTGACCGCCACGATTTTACAACCGTTTTTATCCACCTCTTCCAATACGGAAAGACCGTCTTTTACGGGCATAAGCATATCTATGACCATAGCGTCGGGCTCCAGCTGATTAAATTTATTTACGGCGTCCTGCCCGTTTGTCGCCGTGCCTATGACTTCGTAATCGGAGCAGGAAGCAAAAAATTCTTTCTCCCTTTCAAGAAGTTCCGCATCATCGTCCACCAATAAAATTCTTGTCCTCATTATTTCCACAAACCTCCTTTCCTTTGACAATATTTTATCAAATTACGCATTTTTAAACAAGTTAGCGCAAAGTTATATAAATTATTTTTTGTCGGTTTAAGTAGCTTTTTAATTTACTTTAGCGAAGTGCGTTTTTTAGAGTACCGCCGAATAAGAAAAATCCTTAAATTAATCGAAAAAGGGCGTTTTTAATTATTTTTTGACGCGTTTTTCACTGTTTATACACGCGCCTCGGTTGCTATTTGATGCGGGTTGTGTTATAATCCATAAAGAATACGATTTTTATATCTGCTTAAAAAAAAGGGGGTAAAGAAATGAAGGATTACGTTCTTTCTCTTGACCAGGGTACTACCAGCACAAGAGCCTGTGTTTTCGACCGCGCAGGCAAACTGTTATATAAAAGTCAGCGCGAGATAAAACAGTACTACCCTTCTTCCGGCTGGGTGGAACATGACCCCGAAGAAATATTTTCAAGCGCGGTATTCGTCATAAAAGACGTGCTTGAAAAAAACGGGTTAACCGCTGCGGACATTGCCGCAATGGGCATAACCAACCAGCGCGAAACCGTAGTGGTGTGGGAAAAAGCCACGGGCAAGCCCGTCTACAACGCGGTCGTATGGCAATGCAGACGCACCGCCCTTTTCATGGAAAAGCTTAAAAACAGCGAAAAGGAAGCAATTATTTACTCCAAAACGGGACTTATGTGCGACGCATATTTTTCCGCCTCCAAAATCAAATGGATACTTGACTTTGTCCCCGATGCGAGAGAACGCGCCCGAAAAGGCGAGCTGCTTGCGGGCACCGTGGACAGTTTTCTTTTGTACAGACTTTCGGGGTTGAAAGTACACTCTACGGATTACACAAACGCGTCACGCACCATGCTTTACAACATTCACACCATGGAATGGGACAAAGACCTTTTATCCCTTTTCGACGTGCCCGAAATCATGCTGCCCGAGGTTAAGCCTTCGGGATACGACTACGGAGTTACGGAAAAAACTCTTTTCGGAGAAGAAATACCCGTTTGCGCGCTGGCAGGCGACCAGCAAAGCGCTTTGTTCGGGCAAAAATGCTGGAATAAAGGCGACATAAAAAACACTTACGGCACGGGTTGTTTTTTACTGATGAACACGGGCTCCGTCGCGGTGGAGTCCACCCGCGGCTTGGTCACTTCCCTTGCGGCGGGGCTTACCGATAAACCCGACTACGTCCTGGAGGGCAGCGTGTTTGTGGGGGGCGCGGTAGTGCAGTGGCTGAGGGACGAGATGAAACTTATTTCCTCCGCCGCGGAAAGCGAAAAACTTGCGCGCGCCGTGGACGACTGCGGAGGCGTTTACTTTGTCCCCGCGTTTGTGGGCTTGGGCGCTCCGCACTGGGACCAAACCGCACGCGGTCTTATTACGGGCATTACGCGCGGTACCCGTCGCGAACACATAGTCCGCGCCGCCCTTGAAGCCATTGCGTATCAGGTTTTCGACGTGCTGCACGCGATGGAACGCGACCTTAAAGAAGACGTCACCGCGCTTAACGTGGACGGCGGGGCAAGCGCAAACGACTTTCTGATGCAGTTTCAGGCGGATATACTGTTTGCCGAAGTAAGGCGACCCGAAATAATAGAAACCACCGCTTTGGGCGCGGCATATCTTGCCGGACTTGCGTGCGGATTTTTTGCGTCGGAGAAAGAAATAAAAAACACTTCTGATTTTAACGTATTCAGACCCTCCGTTCCCGAGGCAAAAAGAAGAGAAATGCTTTTAGGCTGGGAAGAGGCAGTCGCGCGCACCAAGGCAAGGTAACGCAATATTTTTTGCGCACTCCCATTTCTCAGTAGCAAGGCTTAAAGCGGAGTTCTCTTTTATTCGCATAGGAAAATAAAAGGATAATCAGCCTTAAATAAACCTTCCTTTTTTACTAATACCGAAGTCGGGCTTGTCTTAAATCGCTGATTTTATATATTTCCGCCTTACATGAATTTTGATTAAAGCAAAATTTAATTTTAAGCGCAATTTATTTTTTCTTCATAAATTTTTTGTACAATAAAATTACTGTTTAAAAACCTGAAAAATATAAAAAGGTATTCCCGCACGGAGAATACCTTTTTATTTCGCGCGCCTTAATTTACTTCATACTCCTTAAAACACGGAAACCGATAAAATTCCCGTAATTAAAAGCGCGCAGAAAGCTGAATACATTAAATAAAAGACTTCAGTTTTTATCCACGTTGCGAGTGGCAATAAAGTCCACCCCGCTGCCCGCCGTGTTTCTGACCACGACGTCGCCTTCTTTGACGGGTGCGGTCATGCGCACGCCCTTAAGCGAATCCAGCGCTTTGAATATAAGTTCCTTGGGAATGGAAACCGCGGTTTTCACCGAAACCATCTTGTAATTTCCGCCCGTTACCGGCACGGACGAAGTAACCATTCTTTTGGGGGCGGTCATTTCGTCTATGGCGTAAGCTTTTCCGCGCGGGCAGGTGTTTCCCGTAACGAGATATCCTTCCGCGGTTTTTTCAACGGTCATTCTGCATCCCATGGGGCAGCAGATACAAATCATTTCACGCATATTATCTAACCTCCAATCCTACGGATACGGAAGACGCGTTTTTGAGTTTATCGGCCTGTTCGACTGTCAAAGCCAGCGTTTCCATTTCACCCGGGGTGACGATTTGTTTGTTTTTGCCTGCGATTTCCACGCCGTCGGCAACGACTTTAATCCTGACTTTTCTGTAAACGTTGTTGACGCGCATTTTAAGCCCTATGCCTTCATCGGCCTTGCCGCGGTAGACGTACTCCGGCACGCAGTATCTTACGCCGCCGAAAGTGTCTATTTTGATTCTTTCGCCGCCGCTTCGGGTCTTGCCGGCAACGTAACGCGCGGCGCATTTGCCCGCAAGCGCGCTTTCCTCGGACACGAAGTCCACAAGGTCGTGAACGTGCAGAACGTTACCGCACTCGAACACGCCGCCACAAAGCGTCATCATGTTTTCGTCCACTTCCGCGCCGCCCGTGACGGGAGAAAGCGAAATTCCCGCCTGTTTTGCAAGCTCGTTTTCGGGAAGCAGTCCCACCGACAAAAGCAAGCAGTCGCAGGAAATTTCCTCCGCTTTGTCCATAATCGGATTGAGTTTTTCGTCCACGGGCGCGATTACCACGCTTCTGACGCGTCCGTCGCCCTTTATATCCACCACTGTATGCGAAAACATGAGCGGAATATCAAAGTCGTTAAGACACTGGACAATGTTTCGGTTAAGACCGCTGGAGTAAGGCATAAGTTCCACCACGGCTTTTACTTTTGCGCCCTCGAAAGTCATACGGCGCGCCATGATAAGTCCTATATCGCCGCTGCCCAGAATGACGACCTCTTTGCCGGGCATATACCCTTCCATATTGACCAGCTTTTGCGCGGTGCCTGCCGAAAAAATGCCCGCGCTGCGGCAACCTGCGATGTTTATGGCTCCTCTGGGACGCTCGCGGCAACCGCACGCAAGTATTACGGCGCGCGCGTCGATGTTCATAAGTCCGTCCGTTTCGTTTACAGCCGTAACGCGTTTATCGGCTGACAGCTTCAGAACGGTTGTGTTAAGCTTGTATTCGATGTTGCGCGCCTTTACCTCACGAATGAAACGCGCGGCGTACTCGGGGCCCGTAAGCTCCTCTTTGAAAGTGTGCAGCCCGAATCCGTTGTGAATGCACTGATTGAGTATTCCTCCCAGGTTAGGCTCGCGTTCCAGAATGAGTATGTCGCGCTCGCCTTCGTCGTAAGCGCCTATCGCAGCCGCAAGTCCCGCAGGACCGCCGCCGATTATAACAAGATTGCGTTTCATAATTCTTCTCCTTTGGTTTTACCCACCAAAAGCTCCGACCCCGTGCCTTTTTTGGTTATTTCCGTCATGCTTTTACCCGTTTCGCGCGCCAATATTTCCATTAGCCTGGGAGTACAGAAGCCTGCCTGGCATCTGCCCATGCCCGCGCGGGTGCGGCGCTTGAGTCCGTCCAGATCCACGGCCCCCGGAGTGCGGTGAATGGCGTCCACTATTTCGCCCTCGGTCACCACTTCGCAACGGCAGACCACTTTGCCGTACAAAGGATTTTTGCTTATTATCTGCTCGCGCTCCTTGTCGGTCATGGTCGCAAACTGCTTGATTCCCTCTCTTTTGGGGTCAAAGGACGGGTTTTTCTTTAATCCGTATTTCTCCGCGATAAGCCCCGCCAGATAAACGGCGATTGCGGGCGCCGAAGAAAGTCCCGGGGACTCTATGCCCAGGGCGTTGTAAAATCCCGCCGTCTCAGACTCTCCCACCGTAAAGTCGTTTTTGTCGCTGTGGGCGCGCATACCCGAAAACTGAGTGATTATCATGCGTTTAGTCAGTGCCGGCACCGAAAGCGACGCCTGCGAGAACGCCTTGTTTAATCCGTTAACGGTCGTATCGGTATTGTCCTTGTCGGGAACGTCGTCCGCCGTGGGGCCCACTATCACGTTGCCGTGAACGGTGGGGGAAACAAGCACGCCCTTACCCATAGCCGTAGGCAGCTGGAACAAGGTGGCGTAAGTAAGGTAACCGTAACTTTTGTCAAGCAGCATATACTCGCCCTTACGCGCGACAATGTTTTCTTTTTCCTCGCAGAGGGTATTGTTTATATCGTCGGAATGAACGCCCGCGCAGTTTACCACCACGTCGCAATCGTATTTTTCGCCGTTTGCCGTCACGGTAAAGCCGCCCGAAGCGTTTTTCGCGACGCAGTCAACTTTACGGTTAAAACAGAATTTTACCCCGTTTTCAGCGGCGTTTTCGGCATAAGCGATAGTCATTTCGTAGGGCCCCACTATACCCGAAGTGGGGACATAAAGCGCGTTATAAACGTCCTTGCTTATTTCGGGCTCCATTTCGCGCGCCTCGTCGCCGCTTATTATCCGCAGCCCTTCCACTCCGTTTTCCTTGCCCTGATTAAGCAGTTCATTAAGCTTTTCAGTGCCTTCGGGGGAAAAGTTTAAAACCATCGCGCCGTTGTTTTTGAAGGGAAAATCCAGCTCTTTACTTAAAGCGGGAAACATTTTTGCTCCCGCAACGTTGAATTTTGCCTTGTCAGTGCCGGGATGAGCGTCGAAACCTGCGTGAACAATGCCGGAGTTAGCCTTGCTGGTACCCACGGCAACGTCGTTGCCTTTTTCGAAAACAGAGATTTCCGCGTCGAAAGCGGAAAGCTCGCGCGCGACGGAACAACCTATGACTCCCGCGCCTATTACTATAATTCTGGTCATTGGACCTCCTCCTTTTTTAAGCAAACAAAAATCGCGGCACGGCAAAAAAACATAGATTTTTCTGCCGATTACCGCGACTCTTATATACTCTTGCGTTAATCAATAAAGCCTTAAATTCTATTACGGTAATATTTTAACACTACTTTATCGCTTTGTCAACGATTTATAATCTCGGAACAGCGAATAAAACGCGACTTATTCCTTACTGTAATACGAAAATCAAATCCGTACTTTTTTACAGCGTTTTGAAAAACTCGCTTAATTTATCGGAAATGTTTTCCATCGATTGAGCTGTCGCTTCCTCGTAGCCTTCAAAAGATCTGAACTTGATTTTTTCATCAGACTTTTCAACCGAGCCCTCAAGTTTCATACTCATAGAGTCGGTGCCGTCACTTATGACAAAGTCGCACAAGACCTTTATTCCGTAAAGTTTTTTGTCGGCGTCAAGCACCACGATGATGTAATAGTCGTTAAGACTGATGTTTGCTTCTTCCTCGGACCCCATTTGCGCAAGAGCTTTTGCGCTTACCGAATACTTGATTTTGGTAAATTTTTCGCTTTGGTCTATGTAAACTTTAACGCCCGCCTCGGAAAGCTGCTCGCCGCTGAAAGCCAATAATTCGTTTAACGGCTCGTTAAGATAATTTATTCCGTTTACAGATTCGGTAAGTTTGCTGAAGTCAATACCCAAAGAGCCGCTTAAAGCTGTACCGATTTTAAACTTTTCTTCGTCAATTTTTATATAAATGTCGCCGTCCGTGCCGTAAACGTTCATCTCAAGCGATTTATCGTTTACGTTAAGCTTGTTTTCGGAAAAAAATTGCACCTTATTTTCCGAGGTGATACCCGTTTTCTGACCGGAATCGATTTTGATGGCGATGGTTTCGCCGTCTTCAGTATAGGAAACATCCAGCTTTACGTTTGACTTGATGATTTTGTTAACTTCAGCTGTTATGGCATCCGTACCATTTTCTCCTGTTGCCTGTTTTGCGTCCGCGGTTACGGATTTAATTTCCTCGGCAGTCGCTTCCTTTTTAAAATTACCGTCAAAAGTACCTCCGCCGCATGCGGTAAATGCAAATACCGTAATTACCGCAACGATAAGGCACAAAATAACCTTCATTTTCTTCATTTATTCTGTCCTCCTGTTGAATTGCTTGTTTAAGTTATAGCATGTATTTTTGTTAATGTCAATACTAAAGACAAATTTAAGTCTTTCACGACAACCCGACGCGGCTTTTTGTATAGTGTCTTTTATTTTCTTTACGAATAAAAGCTGCGCGTTTTTTTCAGCTCCTTTGGTTTTAACCCCGAAACCTTAAATCTAAAACCTTAAGAGCCAGCAATTAATAAGCGGCGCTCTTATCGTATAAGGAAAAAACATTAAGACCGAAAAACATACCGTAACGCAATGCTCTTTTTGTTTCCAAGGCGTACTACAAAACTCTCGGAAAACTCGCGCATACGCATTTATTTATGCGATAAGGAAAAATCATGTTACTGACCTAAAATAATATTTACGGTTTAAGCCGACGAAACAAAGCAAATGTTTCTGATCGGACAAAATGCAAAAAAATTAAACCGTATATGTAAAAAAACGCAACAAAGCAACTTGCCGATTTAAACGGCGGTTTGCACCTACCCTGTGAGTTAATCCGCTTGCCGTAACGATAGCGGATACAGCTTTTTTTTTACAGCACATTACACTCGTAAAACAGGTTAGATTTGGTTTTACATGCGCCAAATTTGCAAGAAAACAGGTAAACTTTTGTTGCGTACAGTATTTTTCCTGAAGTTTTTATCGTTGCCCCGTAAAACTAAATGGGTTATTCGGACTAAAACGGCAATAAAAAAAGGCATACCCTTTTGAGGTACGCCTTTAAAACACTTGGTTTTATTACTTGATGACTTCAGCCACAACGCCGGAGCCGACCGTTCTGCCGCCTTCACGGATAGCGAAGCGGAGACCTTTCTCAAGCGCGATAGGAGCGATGAGCTGGACGGTGATGGTAACGTTGTCGCCGGGCATAACCATTTCGACTCCCTTGGGAAGCTCGATGGTGCCGGTAACGTCGGTGGTACGGAAGTAGAACTGGGGACGGTAGCCGTTGAAGAACGGTGTATGACGGCCGCCCTCTTCCTTCTTAAGGACGTAGATCTGAGCGGTGAACTCGGTGTGAGGAGTGATCGTGCCGGGTTTAGCGATAACCTGGCCGCGCTCGATATCCTTACGGTCGATACCGCGGAGAAGAATACCTGCGTTGTCGCCTGCCTGAGCGAAGTCGAGGGACTTACGGAACATTTCGATACCGGTAACGACGCTGGTCTTGGTGGGTTTGATACCTACGATTTCAACGGGGTCCTGAACCTTGATCATGCCTCTTTCAACTCTGCCGGTAGCAACGGTGCCGCGGCCGGTGATGGTGAAGACGTCCTCCACAGGCATAAGGAAGGGTTTATCGGTCTCACGAGCGGGATCGGGAATGAAGCTGTCAACAGCGTCCATAAGCTCGAAAATGCACTTGCATTCTTCGCCGTCAACGTTGCCGTTGGTAGCAGCTTCCAAAGCCTTAACGGCGGAACCTCTGATGATGGGGGTGTCGTCGCCGGGGAAGTCATAAGAAGTAAGAAGCTCGCGGATTTCCATTTCGACAAGATCCAGAAGCTCGGGATCGTCGACAAGGTCGGTCTTGTTCATGAAGACAACGATCTTGGGAACGCCGACCTGACGGGCGAGAAGAATGTGCTCGCGGGTCTGGGGCATGGGGCCGTCGGTAGCAGCGACGACGAGGATAGCGCCGTCCATCTGCGCCGCGCCGGTAATCATGTTCTTTACGTAGTCGGCGTGGCCCGGGCAGTCAACGTGAGCGTAGTGACGCTTATTGGTCTCGTACTCGACGTGAGCGGTGTTTATCGTGATACCTCTTGCCTTCTCTTCGGGCGCCTTATCGATTTCGTCGTAGCGCATTTTCTGAGAAAGGCCTTTGGCAGCAAGAGTCATGGTGATTGCTGCGGTAAGGGTGGTTTTACCATGGTCGACGTGGCCGATGGTACCGATGTTGACGTGCGGCTTGCTTCTGTCGAATTTTGCCTTTGCCATTGTTATTTTTCCTCCAAAATAATTTTTTGAATTTTTTTGATTTTCGGGACTTAACCCGTGTAAACTGCGGTGTAATCCGCTTTTTAACTATTATAAATGAAATACGATTATTTTACAAACGTTTTGACGTCATTAAGCCAAAAATTTAATTATTCTTTCTTGGCTCTCTCGCCGATAACCTTTTCCGCAATGTTTCTGGGAACTTCCGCATAGTGGTCGAACGTCATGGTATAGTTACCGCGGCCCTGCGTGCGGGAACGAAGGTCGGTAGCGTATCCGAACATTTCCGCAAGAGGAATCTCGGAATGGATTTCCTGAGTGCCGTTGACGGTTTCCATACCCATGAGGTTGCCGCGGCGGGAGCTGATGTTGCCCATAACGTCGCCGAGGTATTCTTCGGGCAGGGTTACGTCCACTTTCATGATGGGTTCCATAAGCACGGGGTCAGCCTTACGCATACCCTCTTTGAACGCCATGGAGCCTGCAATCTTGAACGCCATTTCGGACGAGTCGACTTCGTGATAGCTTCCGTCGTAAACGGTGACTTTGAAGTCCACGCACTCGTATCCGCCGAGGATACCGCTCATCTTGGCTTCTTTTATACCGTTGTCGATGGCGGGAATGTATTCCTTGGGAATAGAGCCGCCCACGGTCTTGTCCTCGAATACGTAACCGGAGCCTGCGGGCAGCGGTTCCATAATAATCTTACAGTGACCGTACTGACCTTTACCGCCGGACTGACGTACATACTTGCCTTCGACGTCCACGGTTTTGCGTATAGCTTCACGGTATGCAACCTGGGGCTTACCTACGTTTGCCTCCACCTTAAACTCGCGCAGCATTCTGTCCACGATGATTTCAAGGTGAAGCTCGCCCATGCCGGCGATGATGGTCTGACCCGTTTCCTGATCGGTATAGGTCTTAAAAGTCGGGTCTTCTTCGGCAAGTTTGACAAGCGCCATGGTCATTTTTTCCTGGCTGGCCTTGGTCTTGGGCTCGATTGCGACGCGGATAACGGGCTCGGGGAATTCCATACTCTCGAGGATTATGGGTTTTGCGGGATCGCAAAGCGTGTCGCCCGTAGTGGTATCCTTAAGTCCCACGAACGCGCAGATGTCGCCCGCGTAAATCTCTTCGATTTCGCTGCGGTTGTTTGCGTGCATCATGAGGATACGGCCGATACGTTCCTTCTTGTTCTTGGTGGAGTTAAGCACGTAAGAACCCGACTGAAGCGTACCCGAATAGCAACGGAAGAACGCAAGTTTTCCGACGAACGGGTCCGCCATAATCTTGAACGCAAGTCCCGAAAACGGAGCGGAATCGCTGGTTTCGCGCTCTTCGACGGTTTCGCCGTCCATAAGCGTGCCTTTGACGTGGGGAACGTCGAGGGGCGACGGCATATAGTCGACAATCGCGTCAAGAAGCTTCTGCACGCCCTTGTTCTTAAACGAGCTGCCGCAGGTGACGGGATTTATCTTCATCTCGATGGTAAGCTTGCGAATGGCTTTTTTGATTTCCTCGACGGTGAAATCGGCGCCTTCGTTTTCGAAATATCTTTCCATAAGAGCGTCGTCCGCTTCGGCAACCACTTCCAGAAGTTTTGCGCGGTACTCGTTGGCCTGATCGACGTATTCGGCGGGAATATCGCTTTCGTCGATAACGGTTCCGAGGTCGTCCTTATAGATGTCCGCCTTCATGGTGACAAGGTCGATGACGCCCACGAAAGTGTCGGCAGCGCCTATAGGCAACTGAATCGCCACGGGGGTAGCCTTAAGACGGGTGCGCATCATGTCCATGACGTTGAAGAAGTTTGCGCCGTCGCGGTCCATCTTGTTTACGTAAGCAAGACGGGGAACGCCGTACTTATCTGCCTGACGCCAGACGGTTTCGGATTGAGGCTGAACGCCGCCGCGCGCACAGAATACGGCAACGGCACCGTCAAGGACTTTCAAAGAACGCTCTACCTCCACGGTAAAGTCCACGTGACCGGGGGTGTCGATAATGTTGATGCGGGTAAACGGCTCGGTACTGCCGGCGCTGCGGTCCACCCTCCACTGAGTGGTGGTAGCCGCGGACGTAATGGTTATACCGCGTTCCTGTTCCTGCTCCATCCAGTCCATGGTGGCGGCGCCTTCGTGCACCTCGCCGATTTTATGCGTTTTTCCCGTGTAATAGAGAATACGCTCGGTCGTGGTGGTTTTGCCGGCGTCGATGTGCGCCATGATACCGATGTTACGGGTTCTTTCCAAACTGTATTGTCTTGGCATTGTTTTTTCTCCTTGAGATTACCAGCGGTAATGAGCAAACGCCTTATTCGCCTCAGCCGCGCGGTGCATTTCTTCTTTACGTTTAATGGCTGCGCCGGTGTTGTTGTAAGCGTCCACGATTTCGCCCGCGAGTTTTTCCTTCATGGTTTTTTCGCTGCGTTTACGGGCAAAGTCGACCATCCAGCGGATTGCAAGCGTCTGACGGCGCTCGGGACGGATTTCCATAGGCACCTGGTAGGTAGAGCCGCCTACGCGTCTTGCTTTGACTTCCAGCACGGGTTTTACGTTTTCAAGCGCGGCAAGGAAGATTTCCTCGGGTGCTCCGCCCGTCTTTTCCTTGACAATGTCGAACGCTTCGTAAACTATGCTTTGAGCGGTACCCTTTTTGCCGTCCTGCATAACCTGGTTGGTAAGCTTTGTTATCACCTTGCTGTTATACATGGGATCCGGAAGCACGTCGCGCTTCGGAACCCCGCTTCTTCTTGGCATAATTAGTTTCTCCTTTAATCAGATTTTTACGGGCCTGCTTTATGAGGCCTCTTTGATTGTAAGGAGCCGGTTTTTTAACTTTGTTTTCCGTAAGCGTAAAACCGCTTGTTTTCCGTATCTGCCTCTGCGGCGGCAAAATCGGAACGGTTTTTACCGATACGAAAACTTTTTATCCTAAAATACGGCTCCTGCTTTAAACTTTAAAGGTTATACCTTAAAAGTGAAAGGCGCGCCCGAAATTACTTCGTGCGTTTTGCGCCGTATTTAGAGCGAGCTTGCTTACGTTTTGCGACGCCCGCGGTATCCAGTGCACCGCGAATAATATGGTATCGCACACCGGGCAAATCCTTCACTCTGCCACCACGAATAAGCACGACACTGTGTTCCTGCAAATTGTGTCCGATTCCCGGAATATAAACAGTACCTTCCATCTTGTTGACAAGACGTACTCTTGCGATCTTGCGAAGCGCCGAGTTAGGCTTTTTGGGAGTGGTGGTCGTGACGGACAAACATACTCCGCGCTTCTGCGGATTGTTCTCCAAGATAGGACTCATGGATTTGAACTCCACCTTTTCACGGCCCTTCCTGATCAACTGGTTAATAGTTGGCATTATTACTCTACCTCCTTTTAGTAGTTTTGCCCGCTCCTGAGATTAAAGCAGGACTTTTAGGGTTTTCGGCCGCAGCCGAAGATGAGCGCGTTTTTTCCGCGCACTTGGTTATTATACTAACTTGTCCCCCTTTTTGTCAATTATTTTTTAAGTATTTTAAATGTTTTTATGTCAACAGAGGTTAAAATCACGTCGTTTAGCCTGTTTTTTCGCGCATTTATGCAATTTAATTCCCCGATAAAATATTTTGAAAAGCCCTACGTATTTAATCCGCTAAAAAAAGCAGAGTCCTTAAAAATTAACTTTGCCTTTTATCTGTAATTTTCTTATTTTTGCCGTTTTATAAACGCTTGCGCGCAACATTAAAGCTCAGTAAATAAAAGTTTAAGTCGGTGTGCCGGACGCTTATGCGCGAAAAACGGGTAACGGTGTTTTTTAAATTCCGCCTGAAACCAAGGTACCAGGGCATTTAACCGATTTTTTATTTTGCGCGGCGGTCGTTACTTGACCGATTAAACGGCCGCCCCTCCCTGTCAGGCGTAAGATTGCGCATTTTTTTACCGCCGCATAGATAAAAAAAGGCACGCAAAAAAACTTTTGTTTTTGCAGATAAATCATTGTGTGCAAAACGGTTGCAAAACAAGGGGATTTTAGTGTATAATGATATTACTATAATCCGACTTTAAGGGAGGAAACAAAAACATGAAATCGGTAAAAATATCGCTCAGCATGGCGGAAAGCGTCAAAAAATTCGTGGCAGTCGTAAGCAAATATCCTTACGACATAGACCTCAGAAGCGGACGCTTTGTCATCGACGCAAAATCTTTGTTGGGAATTTTCAGTCTTGACCTCAGCAAGCCCATTGTGCTGGAGGCGCATTCGGACAACTGCAAAGACCTTTTGGCAGACCTTAAAGACTATATCGTCGACTAAGGCGCGGACCCGAACGCACCGAAGACAAGTCAAAGCGCAAAAATCAATCCCGACAAAAACATAAAGTCGGGATTTTTTTGGCTTGTGCGCTTGTTTTACGGGAAACCTGAGATTAAAAACCGTATCGTCTTTGCCGATTTAAGCCGTAACCGCATTTAAATCGCAATCAGTTTTTCGGGCTGATAACGACGGCGTTTGCTTGCGGCATTTTCTTGCGGCTTTTGTTTGCGAACTTTGCTTGCGGCTTTCGTTTGCGGCTTTCGTTTGCGAACTTTGCTTGCGGCAATTATTTATTTAAAAGGTTATTTAATACAAAACCTGGGACTGACAGAAAATATCACGATAATATGGAAGAATTACAAAAAAACGATTTTATAGAGCTTTTAGTCACGGGCGAAGGCACGGACGGCGAAGGCGTAGGAAAAATGGACGGGAAAACCGTTTTCCTGCGCGGGGCGCTTAAGGGCGAACGGGTGAGGGCGAAAGTAATCCTGGTAAAGCCGCGTTTTAACGTTGCCGTTACGGATAAAATCCTGAAACCCTCTCCTCAGAGAATTACTCCTCCCTGCCCCGTATTCGGCAAATGCGGCGGCTGCGACCTTCAGCACATGAAGTACGCGGCTCAGCTTGAATACAAACGCCGACTTGTAAAGGATACTTTACTTAAAATCGGGGGTATTGACGAATACGTCGAGGAAGTCGAACCCTCCTTGCCCGAATACGGATACCGCAACAAAATTTCTTTGCCCGTGCGGCAGTTTGAGGGCGGCGCGCTTAAAATAGGGCTATTTGCCAAAAACAGTCACCGCGTGGTGGAAACCGAAACCTGTCTTTTGCAGAACGAAAAAACGGCGGCAGTCATACCCGTTTTTATCCGTTTTATGGAGGAAAGCGGCTTTAAAGGCTATGACGAGCAAAGCGGCGAAGGCGACGTAAGACACATTGTTGCGCGCGAGGCGGGCGGCGTTCTTTACGTGACCGTAGTCGCCTGCCGTAAAATCGACTGCCGCGACTTAACGGAAAGAATAAGGACAATCGACCCCGACGCGGAAATCTGGCTTAACGTTAACCGCCGCCGCGACAACGTAATCCTCGGCGACGAATGGCATTGCTTAAAAGAAAGCAATAAACCCTCTGAGGTGGAAAATCTTAAGACGCATATCCACCCCGCAGGTTTTTTCCAGGTCAACGATTATATACGCGAAAAACTTTACGCCGCCGTTGCGGATATGATGAAAGGCGGCGCCGCCGTCGAAGCATACAGCGGAGCGGGCTTACTTTCCGCGATGCTGGCGAAAAAGGCGAAAATCGTATTCGGCATAGAGATAAATCCTCAGGCGCACGGGGCTGCCGTAAAAATGAAGGAACTTAACGGAATAGACAACTTCTTTCCCGTATTGGGCGACGTAGGCGAAAAACTGCCCGCTGTGCTTGACGAATGTGCAAAAAGCGCGCCCGTGTCGGACATATTTATCGTGCTTGACCCGCCGCGCACGGGAATTTCCCAATCCGCAGCGGATACGCTTGTAAAATCTGGCGCAAACAACATTGTTTACGTCAGCTGCAACCCCGCCACCCTTGCCCGCGACGCCGCGCGGCTGATACAAGGCGGCTATTCCCCCGTGAAAATCAAACCGTTCGATATGTTTCCGCAGACCTGCAACGTCGAGACGCTTATGCTGCTTTCCAAAAAAAAGCCGGACAGTCACATCGAAGTTGATGTTGAGTCCGGAGAAAGATAAAAAAGTCTGGTCTTAAAAAATTAAAGAAACTTTGACTCGTGCTGAAAATAATTTAAGTAAGGCAAATCGCAATTTTATTTACGGTTTTTCTTTTTGCAGCAGTATTTTAAAAGAATCAAGAATGACAAAATAAATTTATTTACCATAGTCATATTGAATAACAAACCATAAAATATAAATATTAGACATGAAACTAATCGCATGTTATAATACGGGTGAAGGTAGGTGATTGACATGAAAATTCTGATTATCAAGGGCAGTCCGCATAAAAACGGCACTTCCAATACGCTTGCAGCCTGTTTTGCAAATGGGGGCAGAGAAATCGGGACATCAGGTAAAATTTTATGATGCGGCCAAAGGAAACTTAAAACCCTGCCTCGGATGCGACCGGTGCGGCATGGCGGGAGATTGCGTCCAGAAGGATGACGGCAACGCATTGCTTGCCGAACTGCTTTCATCCGATGCAGTAGTATTTGCTACGCCTGTATATTATTTTACGATGAGCGCGCAATTAAAGACGGTGATAGACAGATTTTATGCGCGAAACGGAGCTATCACCAGTAAACACATGAAAGCCGTACTTCTGGCAACGGCTTGGAACAGCAACGACATTGTCATGAAAGGCATATCGATGAATTTTGATATTATCTTTGATTATCTGAACTTCGTTGACTGCGGAAGAGTGCTTGCAAAAGGCAGCGGTACAGTTTCCATGATGCCGGAAATTTATCGAAGTCAGGCTTATGAACTTGGTGCAAATATAGGGAGATAAACGTAATGGACAGAGCAGAAAAAACAAAAGAAAAGTTTAAGGAACTCTTTGGCGGCAATCCCGTGCAGAACGAAGGAACGGACCCCGAATTCATGCGCATTCTGCAACGATTTATTTTTGGTGAAGTGTGCTATGTCGGCTCTCTCGACAACCGAATGCGCGAGCTGATAACAATAACCGTACTTACGGTAAATCAGACGTTGCCGCAGCTAAAAGCCCACGTAGAAGCTTGTTTGAATGTCGGCCTTACTCCCCTAAAAATACGCGAGGCTATCTATCAATGTGCGCCGTTTATCGGCTTTCCGAAAACGCTCAACGCAATTTCCGCAATGAACGAGGTCTTTGCCGCGAAAGGCATTGCGTTACCGCTCGAAAGCGCGGAGACCGTATCGGAAGAAACACGCTATGAGAAAGGGCTTGCAATTCAGTCGCCTTTATACGGAGACGAAATCGCGGAAAGATACACCTGGCTTCCCGATAATTTTGCCGTGGAAATTCCCAAATGGCTGACTGAACTTTGTTTTTCGGATTTTTGCACGAGAAAAGGTCTTGACGAAAAAACAAGAGAACTTTTAACCGTCGTCATGCTTGCGGCAATGGGCGGCGCGGAAATGCAGGTGCGCTCTCATGTTTCAGGTGCAAGAAAGGCGGGAAATACTTCGGAGGAAATTGTTTGTGCGCTTGCCCACGCCTTGCCGTATATGGGTGTGCCGAGAACGTTTAACGCATTGAACTGCGCAAAAGAGGTTTTAATAAAACAATAAAAAAGATATTTAAATCACCGAGCTTGTTTGCTGAGGACGTAAAAAGACTTTATGCTGTTTTCCGAAAATTCATGAAGACTGTTTTGCAACAGATAAAGATTTAATAAACAAAAAGCCGTAAACCTGAAGTTGCGGCCTTTTTTTTGCGGTAAAATTTTATTTATACGGCTTTTTTTTACGCCTTTCACGCCGGCCTTTATCATATTGCGGGAGAATTTTTTTTTACCGAACAAATACGATAAGATAAAATTCGTAGATTGACACGGCGACCTTTGCGATTTATAATTAAATTATAGTAAAAAAACAAACCGAAAGCACATAAAAACGATTGCGCATATGCAGGGAAAGAAAACGATTGAACCGCAAGCGAGAAAGCTAAGGCGGAACAATCTTCCGCTTTGACAATCAAAAAATGTTTTTAAGCGGCATAAAGGGGGAAAATCATGGAATCGGTACTGAAATTCGGCGGCGGAGAAATAAATTTTTCCTGCGACGGACACAGTCTTAAAACAGAAGGCGGAAAACTTGGCGCATTTAACCTGGCGCCCTCTTCTTTATTTGATATCACTCTGAAAAAAATCGGCACGGGCGAAACCCTTACCTTGGATTCATCATCGTACTGGCAAAAAATCTCAACGCAGAAAGGCGAATTTTTTACTGTCAGATTCTGCGACCCCGAGGGAATAAAGGACTTGACGGTTACCGTAAAAGCGCGGACGGAAAACGACGCGGTTGTTTTCAACGTGTCGGTAAACGCGGAAAACGACGACGTTTCGGTTCTTAACGTAAGTTATCCCCTGCCCGTGCTGACGACGACGAATTTCGATTTGTTTATTCCCAACGGCTGCGGGCGTGAGATAAAAAACGCGGGCGAGAGAGACTTTTGTTTTGAAAGCGTGTATCCCGGCCATACGGTGTGTATGCAATATTTTGCCGTGTACGACGTTACGGGCGGGGTTTACCTCGGTATAGAGGACGGCGCGGCGGCGACAAAGAATTTCAAAGCCGTAACGGGCGGCGGCAAGGCTGAATTAAAAGTCGTTTGTCACGCCCCTAACGCCCTGAAAGCCAAAAACTCTTTTGACTTATTCGGGGAAACGCGCTGGCAGGTTTTTAAGGGCAACTGGTACCATGCGGCGCTGATTTACAAAAAGTTTGTGGAAAGCAAATGCGGTTGGCTGCCCGAAAAAAACGAAAACGGCAGGAAAAACTTGCCCGAAAAGTTCAAAGACGTGGCATTCTGGATTGCGGATTACATACCCAACACGCCTTATCAGCGCGAAAACAAACCCATGAATTTAAGCGCGGGCAGCGACATTTACGCATCCGACTACTGGGTGAATGCGGCAATCGAACTGAAAAAACAGCTGAACATACCCGTTGCTTACCACGTTTACAACTGGCACCATAACCCGTTTAACGTGGAGTATCCGCATTATTTCCCTGCTAAAGAGGAATTTATCAGCGGCGCGAAAACCCTGAGAGAAAACGGATTGTTTGTCCTTCCTTACATAAACGCGGTCAGTTGGGAAACGTGCGACCGGGAAGCCGGACACGAAATAAATTTTACAAACAGCGGATTAGCCGCCGCCGTCAAAGACGAAAGCGGAAACGTAGTTGCCGACCCTTATCCGCAGACCACGGTAAGCGGCAAAAAAGTCCTGTTGGCGCCCGTTTGCCCTACTTGCAGGATTTGGAGCGATATCGTAGAGGCCATTTCGGACGAAATTAACAGAACTCTTCCCGTAGACGGCATTTACTTCGACGAGGTGGCGGCACACGCGTCGCAGCTTTGCTTTAACGAAAATCACGACCACCCTTCGGGCGGAGGGTCTTACTGGGTGGAAGGCTACCGCGCAATCATGAAGCGGGCAAATATGCGTAAGGGCGACAAATATTACTTTACCGAATGCAACGCCGAGCCGTACGCCGACAGCTTTGACGGCTTTCTGACCTGGATGTGGGTGCAGAACGAACAGGTTCCCGCCTTTTCCGCAGTATATTCGGGTTACGTTCAGCTGATAGGCAGATGCACGATAGGCCGCAAAAAAGAGGATTACGAGTTTTTCAAATTCAGCGTTGCCGAATGTCTGCATTACGGTCAGGTAATGGGCTGGTGCAAAGCGGACATCGTTTACGACGAACGCCGTATGCGCTTTTTGAAACCGCAGGTAAAATTAAGACACAAATACTCCGCGCTTTTCAACGCGGGAAAAATGCTTCTTCCGCCCCTGATAAAGGGCTCGGTCAAAGACAAAAAAACTACGGCGGCGCTCTGGTTTAAAGACGACGTTACCATGCCGCAGGCGGCGGCTTCCGCATGGCAGACTGCCGACAAAACAAAAACCGTGATTTTTTTGACCAATATTTCCGAAGAGGAAAACGCGGCGGAAGTAAGATTTTCGCTTAAGGAAACCTTTATCGACCCTTCCTCGCTTAACGCGGAAGTTTTTGTCAACGGCGACGAATGCGTATTGAAAACCTCTCTTGCGCCGCTTGAGTGCCGTGCGCTGGAATTTGACTGCGTAAAACCGGACTGATAAATTTATTACAGATAAAACCAAAACGCCTGCCTGAAAAAAAGACAGGCGTTTTTTTGTCGGCATTTCACCTTAGCGGATTTTTTAAATATAAGCAAAGCTGCCGTTTTAATAAAAAACCGAAATCAGGTGAACTAAAAAAAATCTTTTTCTTAAAGCAAGCAAAATTTTAAAGCGACGAATTTTTGCGGTTAAAGAAATTTCCGCCGTTAAATCGGGCTATCGCTTCACGAATGTTCCAGTCGGACTGTTCTAAAAGACTTTCCGCACGGCAAGCGGCGCAACCCGTAATCTCCGCCACTATATCGATACAGCGGCGGCGGAGCTTTATGTTGGAGGGCTTAAGATTAATCATCAGATTTTCGTAAACGTACCCCATTTTTATCATGACCGACGTGGAAAGCATATTGAGTATGAGTTTTTGCGCAGTTCCCGCTTTCAGTCTTGTGGAACCCGTTACCGCTTCCGCCCCCGTATCGGGAATTACCGAAACGTCCGCAAACTTACAAATCGCGCCGTCTTTTACGGAAGAAACCGCAACCGTGAAACAGTTTTTCTGTCTTGCGTATTTAAGCGCGGCAACGACGTAAGGCGCGTCGCCCGAAGCGGAAAGACCCACGACGCAATCGCTTTCGGCAAGCGAAAAAGCCGCAAGGTCGCTTTGCCCTTTTTCCGCGCTGTCCTCGCTGTTTTCCGAAGCGCGGCGCAACGCTCCGTCTCCGCCCGCTATGATGCCGTTTACCATACTTTCGGGAACGCCGAACGTCGGAGGACATTCCGAAGCGTCCAGAACGCCTATTCTGCCGCTGGTGCCGCACCCCACGTAAAAAAGCCTGCCGCCCGCCTTAAGTCGCGGATAAATTTTATCGACCGCGTCCCGCAATTCGGGCAGAACTTTTCCCACCTCCTGCACGCAGCGCACGTTTTCTCTTTGCATCGCGTTCAACATCTCATCGGTAGTCATAAGGTCGATGTTCACGGTATTAGGATTTCGTTGTTCGGTTGATTTCATTCAGCCCTCCCTGACAGAAGAAAGTCCCGCCCTGATTAAAGCGCCGTCTACGGCTGAGCCGCGAAACACATTCAAATCAAAATCGTCGGGATTGAGTTTTTGGGCGATGTGTTCCCTTATAAACGGCAGGAGTATTTCGCTCTCCGCTGTAAGTCCGCCCGCCATGACGACGTAATACGGCTTGTTGCCGCCAAGAATTTTACTGCCGGATATTATCAGATTTGCTACGACAAGCATATTGTCCATTAAAATTGCGGCCGCTTCGGCGTCGCCCGAGCGGTACGCTTTGAACACGAGCGGAGCGTAAGACGCGATGCCGACTTTACCTGTCGAATAAAAATAATCAAGCTTTTCGGTAACCGTTTGAGTCTTTAATTCCTCGGTAAAAATTTTTTTAAGCAACGTATCGGGTCCTGCTCCGCTTTCGGCGTAGCACGCGGCGCGAATTCCGTTGTTGCCTATATCGTAAGCGCTTCCGCCGTGGTCGAAAAGATATCCCAATCCGCCCAGTCTTAAAAGCCGATTGCCCTTTTTTACGAACGCCGAGCAGCCCGTCCCCATAATCAGCGCAATTCCGTCGCGCTCTCCCAGCCCTGCGGCAACTATGTTTTCCGCGTCGCTGCCGTTTTCCGCCCGAAAGAAACCGTATCGGCTTAAAAACGCGTGAATATCGGCTTTCATGTTGCCCGAAGTCCCGCCCGCAATTCCCGCAAAAACGGAAATGAGTTTTTTAGGTATTCCGCCCGTCAGCCGTCTTATTCCTTCGTCCATTACGGCGGCAGATTTATCAAACCCGATGTCCACGGGGTTGCTTGATCCGAGTTTTATCTTGCGAAGCACGTTGCCCGAGGCGTCCGCCAACGCAAACTCGGTTTTTGTGCCGCCGCCGTCTATGCCCAGGTAATATTTGGGCGCGGACGCAAACGCGAAAAACTCCTCTATCCCCACCCCGAAAACCTCGGCAAGCAAAAACAAAGCGTTTGCGGGCGGAGTCGAAATACCGCACTCCCACTTGCTGACCGCCTTTTCGCTGTAACCCGTCCTGGCGCCCAGCTGCGCCTGAGTAAGTCCCGCTTCTTTACGGTGTTTTTTGAGATTTTCCGCAAAAAGTTCCGTAAAATCGTTGCCGTCGCTGTGCATAAACTTTCCCTCCCTGTCATAAATCGGATTCACGGCTTTGATTTTATTTTACTTCCGCTTTTCGGAGATGTCAACCTATTAAAAATAGCAGATTATCCGTATTAACTCTCTTTTTCGTAGATAAATCAGTAAAGTTTTAATTTATTCTGCTGTCTTATAAGATTTATAATACAGCAGCTGCCGGAAAAAGAAAACCCGACGCGTCTGATTCGTCGGGTTTTTCCGCATAAAAATTATTAAGTTATTCGGTTGCGTTTAAAGCGGAAGGATAAAAAGAAAGTCTTAAATTTATCCTGCCGAACACGCATCGAAGCGTCCTGACGGATTATTTTGCCAAAGCTACGTTATCCATATAGATTACGTTTGCGTTGCCCATAAACTGAATGGAATATCCGGTAACCGTGCCGAGATCCACAGAAACGGTGGAAGGAATATCGAACGTAAAGGTTGTAAGCTCGGTATCCAAGGTAACGGTTTCTCCGCCGGAAGTAATTTCCGTATTGCTGTTGCCGTAATACAGGAAGATCTTGTAGGTATATTCTCCTGCCGCCGCCTCGTCTGCAACCGCAAGCTCGAAGCTGAAAGAAGAGGTACCGCCGAAAGCCCCCGCCTGGAAATTATGCCTGAAGCCGTAAAGATTGGTGCCTGCTATGGGTTGGAACGTGAAGACGTTGTTGCCGTTAAGGTCGGTAATGTTTGCTTCGGTAACGGCTTCCCAGTTGGTAACGCCCATTTCGCGGTACTGTATACCCGTAAGGTCGTCGAAATCTATGACTTCGAGGCTTGCGGGTTCGCTTTTCTTGAACTGTACGTTGTCCATGTAAACGACTTTTTCGTTTTGGAAAGTGTTTATGGAGTAACCCGTAACTTTATCGATTTCCACGTTCGACGCCGCATAATCGAAATCGATGGTAATAGTCTTGACCGTGGTATCGAGAGCAACGGTGTTGCCGGTGCCTGCAATGGTTACTTCCCTGTTGGAGCCGTTTTCGTAATACATCCACATTTTGATTACGTAGTTACCCTCGTCGCCAGCGCCCACAAACATATCGAAGGAAACGGAATTGAGGTCGGCATTAAGCATACCCGCGTCAAAATTCTGTCTGAAGCCGTACATATTCCACTGGGGAACGGGCTGGAAAGCAAAGACCTTGTTCTCTTCTATCGTGACGATGTTGTTCTGCTGAGCAATAATTTCGTCGGACATATCGGTCCAGCTGATATCGGGCTGTTTACGGAACTGAATACCCGTAAGGTCATTGAAATCCACTACTCCGAGGCTTGCGGATTCGCTTTTTTCGAAACGGACGTTGTCCATGTAAACGGCTTTTGCGCTCTTGAAAGTCTGAATGGAATAGCCGTTAATGCTGTCGATATTTATACCGAGCGCGGCATAATCGAAAGTGAGTTTTATAGTTTTGAAAGTTTGGTCCAACGAAACGGTGTGACCAACGCCTACGGTAGTGATTTCCTTATTGGAACTTGTGCCGAAATACATCCACATTTTGATGACGTAATCGCCCTCGTCGCCGGCGCCCACAGCCATATCGAAAGCAATTGTGTCGAGAGCGCTGCTCAGCGTACCTTCCGTGAAATTCTGTCTGAAGCCGTAAAGATTATTGGGCAGGCTTTTGAAAACGAACGCTTTATTACCTTCAATTTCGGTAATGTTGGCTTCGGTAGCGGCAGTCCAGTTGTTAACGCCCATTTCGCGGTACTGCAAGTTCGTAAGGTCGTCGAAGGTAACTGTCGCGAAGCTGTCGGCGACGGGATTCCATTTGGCGTAAACGGTGGTATCGGTCGCGGGCATAATCATGTCGAAGGGCTGAGTGCAATTGACGTCAAGGTACCAGCCGCCGAAAGAGAAGTTGTCTTTTCTGGGAGTTGCGACGGAAATCTTGCTGCCCACGGACTGCGTTACCGGATCGATGTCGGAGCCGCCCTGCGTGTTGAAAGTAACGGTCTTTTTGACAACGGGCTCGCCGTGAGTAAAGGAAACGTTGTCCATGTAAATGACTTTCCCGTTACCGAAAGTCTGTATGGAGTAACCCGTTATGTTGTCGATATCCACGCCGAGTTCTTCGTAGACGAACTGCATACTGAAATTCTTGAAACTGTCGTCAAGGGTTACCTTCCAACCGGTACCTACGGTAGTGATTTCCTTATTGGAGCCGTTTTCGTAATACATCCACATTTTGATTACGTAATCGCCCTCGTCGCCCGCGCCCACAGCCATGTCGAAGGAAATCGTGTCGAGGTCGGAGTTAAGCGTACCTGCGGCGAAATTGTGTCTGAAGCCGTAAAGGTTGGTGCCCTCCATGGGTTGGAAAGCGAAAACGCGGTTGTCGTTGAGATCCACAACGTTATGCTGCTCGGAAGCAACGGCTTCGGTAAGGTCTTCCCAGTTGGTGACGCCCATTTCGCGGTACTGATAGCCGCTTTCCAAAGTATCGAAAGTCACGGTCTGGAATTTGCTGGATTTACGGATATAAATATCGTCCGCGTAAACGTTGCAGTCGCGCGCCGTGAACTGGAGCGAGTAACCCGTAACGTCCGCTGCATTTACGCCCAGCGCGGCGGAATCGAACTCGTAAACAAACTCGGCAAGATCGGTGGTAAGAGCGATGCTTACGCCCGTACCTTGCGGAGTGATTTCCTTATTGGAGCCGTTTGCATAGTAGAAGTAAATTTTGTAGCTGTAATTGCCCGCGGTTTCGGCAGAGGCTTTGAACACGAATTCCGCGTGTTTGTCCTCCAAGGTGCCTTCTTCGAAATTAAGGCGGAAGCCGTACATATTGGTGTCTGTCGTGGGTTTGAAGACAAAGACTTTATTGCTGTCTTTATCGATGACGTTACCCTCGGTCTCGACGACGTCGGCGGTAAGGTTAACCCAGTCGGTGACGGGCTGATTGCGGTACTGCATACCCTCTTCAAGTTCCTCGAAGTCCATCACGGGGAAAGTCACGACGACGGGAGCTTCGGTATACTGCGACTGCGTAACCTCGTAAGGATGAGCGACTGCGTTTTCGACGGATTCTTTATAGATATCCAGTCTGTCCAAAAACTGTGCGGGAATAAGCGTTTCGTCCATGTCGTCGACGTCGTAACCCGTTATCTTGTGAATCCAGGTAAGACCCGCGATGAACTCGCCGTTAGAGTTGAGGTGATATCCGTCGGCGGTAAGATTGTCGCCGATGTAGCTGGACCTTGCGTTCTGCACGGCAGTGCCTGCGGGAATGACGCCGTCGATTTTGTCGTTGGTGTCGATTTTTGCGTTGGTAGCCCCGACTATTTTATTGTACATGGTCATCTGGTTGCGGTCATAGCGCGGGAAATCCGAATGAGTGCTGTTTGCGGCATACGCCCAGGTCATGTGCCAATAAATCTGAGGGTTGGAATAGACGTTTTTGTTGTCCTCGATAAAATCGATAAGATAAGCAATATCGTCGTTATAGGTATCGACCACTCCGCTGAGTCCGCTGACCTGCTGGATGGTGATGATATCCCAGTCCTCTTCTTTAAGCGCGGTCTTAAGATTGTAATTGTTGGTACGGACTATGGTGCCGGTAGTATTCTTCTGCATCTGGTAAGCGCTGATGTTGTTCTCGGCGTTGTTTCTGTGAGTTGCCAGCGAGCATCCGCCTATGTACATATTTGCGGTAACCACTTCCTCGATACCGAAAGCCGTGGCAATATCCCACATATACTTCATGGCGTTTTCCGAGAAGCTGTTTCCGATGGCAAGAATCTTGAGCGAATCAGAATATTCGTTTGCTCCTCCCACGGTAACTTCATACGTTACGGAAAAATCAGTGCCGGTAAGAGTGACGCGTATGGTGTAGGTGCCCGCCTCGTTCTTGTTATAAGCGGAGCTGTCAACGGTAAGATCCTTAGGTGCGACAACGGGTTTCGTGCCGTCGCTCATTACCTTAAGGACACGCAGTCCCTCGCTTGTGAAATCTTCGCCCAGTGAAAATTCCTGTCTTGCCTGCTCGAACAGTCCCGTAACGGTAGCCGTCTGCTGTTCTCCGTCATCGGGCGAAGGCGTCGGCGTAGTGGAAGTACAAGCGGTAAAAGCAAAAACTACGACAAGGCAAAGTACAAGCATTAATCTTGATAACTTTTTCATTTTTCTCCTCCATTCTTATTTTTAACACAATACCCGAAAGCTTAACGCAGGAATAAACCGGATTTCGGTACGTTAAAACTCCGTCGGTACTGTTTTGTTGACCGTCTTGATAAATCTTTTCCCCGGTATTTTTTTTCGGAATTAATACCGTTTAAACAAATCCGCTGTTAACCTTTTCCGCGCAATTCCGCGCGCCGAATATTTATTAATCGGTCGGTTTTTTTTAGCGGACGCAAGAAAAATACCGAGTAAATACTTTATTTTCTGAATTCGAAAGACAGAATTTCCAGCTTTTCGCCTGCGCCGCCCGCTTCTCCGGGTTCGACGAAAATAAGCACCCACATGGAAGCGTCGTCGCTGCCCACAAGGTTAGCCGCCGTAAAGCCGGTAAGCTCGAACTCCTGCTCCGTTCCGTCGCATACTATGTCGGGCTGAGTGTTTGCCGAACCGGTTTCGTAAGCGGTTGTAGAGGTGCTTTCAAGCTTAAGCTTAAAGACCATGCCCTCTTCGCCTTTGAATTTTATGTAAAGTTTGGTGAAAGACTGCAGGTTTCCCGTAACGGGCGACTTGACATAAGACCACTCCAGCTTGTTTTCGGTAAGCTCAATCAAAGTCGTGCCCTCGCCCCACGTAACGATGTAAGCGCCGTCGTTGGAGCCGAAGTTTTTGTTAATGTTGAAAGTATCGCTTGTCCCGTCGTAAATATTGGGATTGTCTACGTCAAAAGCCTCCGTATTGCAGACAAGGGCGGAATTGACGTCTTCTTTGGAAAACTCGAAAGAGGTTATCTTTACGTCGGCAAGCTCCTCTCCCTTTTGCCCCGCGTTGGGTATTATGGTGACTTTTTTGATGCCCTTACGCACCGCTTCGTATGCGGGGAAAGACAAATCGAACTCGTAAGTTTTGGATTCCTCGGTCAAAGCGAAAGTAACCTCGCTGAAGCCCGCCCCGCCGGGAATTATGGGATTGCTGGTAATCGATAAAACAAAATCTCCGCTGCCGCTTAAGGTAATCGTCAGCTTCTTGAACTCGCTTAAATCGTATTGATCGACGTCTTTGGAAAGCGCGTCGTATTCGTTGTATTTATGCGACTTGATTACCGCAAGCGCGTTATCCCCTTCCGAAAGCGTAAAAGACGCTAATCCGCGGTAAGGATTGTTTCTGTCGGTGTCCACATAATTCTCGTCAATCCACTCGTCTCCTTCACCGTTTTTAAGCAGATTTATTACGTTAGGATTGACTTCACCCTGATTTTCTTCGTTGTTTTCAGGGGTTTTGTTCTTGCATCCGACCAAAGCCAGCGAAGACATAATCACGGCAATAATCATAACAAAAATTAAAGCCTTTTTCATTTTCTCCTCCTCTTTACGCAACTTTTTTCGAAAAATCGCAAATATAATTTTAATATATTTTCGAAAATATTTTATTACATAAAAATGCTTTTGTTAATACCTTTTTTGAATATTTTTAAAAATTTATTGAATATCGCGTTGAAAACAACAAAATATTTTTCCGTATTACATTAAAATATAAAATGAAAACAATGTATTTTTATTGAAAATAAAATTTTTGTAAATTCGATTAAAGTCTTATTTTAACGAATAAGTTTTAATTGAAGAGATTGGAAAAAATGAATACTCAAACAAATACGGCGGCTTACATATTTTTTGCAGCGTTTTTCAGACAAACTTTATCAGAACCCGATAATTGTGCCGGACGGACTTTTAATGTCTTTAATCTTATAATGCTTATCTGAGTTTTGTAAAAAACACTGTTTTTACTCCTTCGACATTAAAGTACAAAGACAAAAAGTTTTTACGCTTGACTGAAAGGTGTTTTTAAGCTATAATCAGTAATAATGGTTTTAACAAGTTTAGTAATCGGCGGCTACTAAAAAATTTTACAGCGATTAAAGACATACCTTTCTTAAACGGCGCAGTCGCATTGGCGCGCGCACCGTTTAGCTGTTTTTTAATAGCAATTACAATCGCCGATTTTTATGATTCTGTCGTCATGAGGTGAAATAATGGACGAACTTGAAGCGCTTACGCAAAAATACAAGCAGAAAATAAAAAAGAAAAACGTCGGCAACAAAATACTCTATTACCTTTTGCAGGTGCTCACCCTGATGACGGCCATTGCCTCGCTGGTGATGTATATAGTAAAACGCGAGGGTCTTGAAACCACCGCGAACCAGATTTTCATGTGTGTGATGGCGCTTATCTGCATCAATATACCCGCTTTTCTGGAAAAAAAGTTTAAATTTTACATACCCAACTACATTTCCATAATATTGTACGTATTTATCTTTGCCCATTACGTATTGGGTGAAGTCTTAAGGGTTTACGACCACAGCATAGTATTCGATAAAATATTGCACACCACCAGCGGAGTCATCATGTCGTTTATCGGGTTTTCGTTTATCTTTATGCTGAACAAAATAAACCCCGAAAAAATGAAGCTGTCCCCTTTCTTTATCGTTCTGTTCACGTTTTGCTTTACCATGACTACGGAATACGTCTGGGAATTGTTTGAGTATTCCGCGGACAGACTTCTCGACCTTAACATGCAGCGCTGGCAAGACGGCATTACCGAAACGCTTGAAAACGGCAGCGTAATAAGCTCCGTTCCCTACGGCAGCGGACTTAAGGATACAATGGGCGACATGGCGGTCAACATCCTGGGTTGTCTTGGAGTGTGCGTTTACGCGCTTGTCGGCATGAAGCTTAAACCCGACTGGTTTGACGGCAAACTTATTTTGACAGACCACCAGATTGACGCGCTTGCCGCGCAAAAAGCATCCGAAGACCTTGTGCTGAATACCGAAAACAACGACGAAATTATCGAAAAGCCCGACGAAATCGCCAAAGAAATACAAAACCTTCAGGCCTCTTTAAGGGAAAAACTGATTAAAGGCAACGACAGTAAGTCCGATAAATCCGACGAAGAAAGCAACGACGAATACAAGGACATCGGCTGACAGCCGCGGAATAAATCCGCTTAAAATTTTAAATGTTTTTTCATCAAACCGTTGACAAATCAAGCACGGCGGTTTATAATCTTTTTACAAACCTAATCCGAAAGGTTCGCCTGACGGCAAAGGAGAGTGCAATCAAGTAAATATCGGAATGACTGAAGTTCATTCCCTTGTTTTATGCTCCTCCCTTCGCCCGACGGCAGAGGGAGTTTATTTTTTATTTGCAAAATTTTACATAAAGGAGAACATATATGGAAGAAAACCGCATTGCTCTTATCGGAATCATAGCGAAAAGCAACGATTGCGCGGAAAAAGTCAATGCCGTACTTCACGATTACGGCGACTACGTCGTGGGCAGAATGGGACTTCCCTACCGCGAAAAGGGGCTTAACGTAATCAGTGTCGTCGTGGACGCGCCCGCGTCCGTCATCAACGGACTTACGGGAAAACTCGGCATGATTGACTGCGTAAGCGCAAAGGCGCTTTACTCTGCAGGCTGACATCGGGTACAGGCTTAGCTCCGTGAGATTCAGCTTAATACGCGCGAGAACAAGCCCTGATGAACCGAAAGAAAATTTTTGCCGAAACTTTAACAATACCGACAATTATTAACAATATCTAAAGGAGAACCTTATTATGAAAAAATTATTTTCAATGTTACTGGGCGTCGTACTGACGATTGCGCTTTGCTTTTCGCTTGCCGGATGCAACAAGGACTACGAAGGCAAAATCGAAATTTATATGCCCGACGGCGCGCCCGCGCTTGCCTTTTCCCGGCTTATGAGCGAGAACAACACGCTTGAGCGCGAAGTCAGCTATCACGTCGTGGACGCGAACACGATAGGCACTTATGTGGCGAACGAAACCGCCGCCGCGGCGCTTATTCCCGTAAACGCGGCAACCAAACTTGCGGGCACGGGCGAAAAATACAAGATGCTCAGCGTAAACACTCACGGAAACCTTTTCGTCGTGGGCAAGCAGGAAGCGGGCGACATAAACGCGCTTAAGGGCAAAAAAATAGGCGTAGTCAATCTTGCAAACGTACCCGGCCTTACGTTTAAGGCAATACTCGCCGACAAGGGCATTTTTTACACCGAGGACGCGGACGCGCTTAATTCGGAAAACGTTTATCTTGTCAATATCGCAGGCACGGAAATCGCCGCAAGACTTAACGCCGAAGGCGCCGCCGCGCTGGACTTCGTAGTCGCGCCCGAGCCCGCAGTTTCCACCATTACGGGCAAAGTTCCCGCAATTAAAGTACGCTTAAGCCTTCAGGAGCTTTGGGGCGAAGGCGGTTATCCTCAGGCGGTGCTGCTTGCCAAGACTGAGCTTACGCAAGACAAGGATTTCGTAAACGCTTTGCTGGACGCGCTTACCGCTTCCGCCGAGTGGCTGCCCTCCCACGCTTCAGACGCCGCCGAGGCGGTGAAAAACCACCTTACCGAAGGTCTTAACCCCTCATTTACGGCTGATAACCTTACCGAAACCGTTATTGCAAACTGCAACATAAAAGTCGAAAAAGCTGCGGACGCCAAGGAAAAAGTCAAAAGCTACATAAATAAAATCATGGCTATAGACGCGCAATCCACAAGCGCACCTGCCGACGCATTCTTTTATATGTAATAAAAAAAAACGGGGCGCGCCCTTTTTTAATAAGGCTTCATCGCAGCCCACAAACGCAGCGCAAACGAATCTTTTGCACATAATAAAAAGGCGCCCATAAAAAAGCGCCTGCACCCGGGAGTTATAAAATTTGAAAGTCGGTGTAACGAAAATTTTAAAAGAAGCGATTTATCCTTTTGCAGTAGTCGCCTTTCTGTTTATCGTCTGGTTTGTTGCGGCGGTAATTTCGCAAAGCGAATTTATCGTACCCCGCCCTCTGACGGCGATAAAACTGTTTTTCGTCATGCTGACCGAAGCAAAAACTTACGGCGCACTGCTTTCCACGCTTACAAGGTCGGTCATATCGTACCTGATTTCTTTCGGTTTTGCGCTTTCGCTTGCCGTGATTTCCCTGTTTTTTGCTCCTGCTTATAAACTGCTTTCACCTGTCGTATCCGTATTGAGGGCGCTACCCACCATGGCGGTGGTGCTGTTGCTTATAATCTGGACGGGGCCCAAAACCGCAACGGTAATCGTCGCTTTGCTGGTTATTTTTCCCACCCTTTACTCGCTGTTTTACGAAAGCATGACGCGCGTTGACCGCGACGTAATCGATATGGCGAAAATCGACGGGGCGGACAAAACCATACTCGCTTTCCGTTTCTACATTCCGCTGGCGGCGCCCATGGCTTCCCGCTCGGCGGCGGGCGCGCTGTCGCTGTGCGTAAAGCTTACCGTAGCCGCCGAAGTGCTTGCTTCCACCGCGGGCTCCTTGGGTGCAATGATGCAGACTTACCGCGTTTACTTTGAAACCGCACGGCTTATGGCGCTGACAACGCTGACGGTAATAGTGTCGCTTTTGCTGGAAGCAATTTTATACAGGCTTTTGCGCCTCTCGTTTAAAAACTGGATTTAAGCACGATTTGCGTCTTTCAATCATTGACTGTTAATTAAGCCGCCTTATGTTTCCTGACCGCGATAAAGGGTTTACAAGTAATATACGGCGGCTTTTTTAACGGAAACTTTTTTGCTTAATGCCTTGCGGTAATTGCCATTGGAGATTTCCGCATATTATATTTACCTTGTGCTGAATGCAAATTCTTAATTTCATTAGTGCTTTGACAAAGCTTTAATGCGTTTTAACAGGCTTAAAACCGATTTTGGCGAAATAAAATTACTTTTTCCCCGCAGCGTATGTTTTGAAGTAAATCGCGGGGAAATTTTTACCTTTATCAAAAAAGTTGCGGAAAACGTCGGATTATGCTAAAATAAATCAAAAAGCGACAAAATCGCTGCTTTTTTCGATAAAACCGCGGGGGTGGAAAAATGCTAAACCGCTTTGACAACTTAAACGACACGGAAGAAGACGTAAAGGCGTTTGTTACTGCGTGCGACAGTATGTGCGACGCCAAGTTTTTGCTTAGCGAGCGCAAGATTTCAGACCTCATGCGCACGATTGCGACCTATCCTCGCATTTACGACATATTCAGAACCGCGCTTAAAGGTTACAACCGCCAGGCGGAGTTTCTTAAATCCCAGACCAAAGTGGGCGGAAGAAGCAAGCTGGTCCCGCCGCAGAACCAGACCAAACTTATAGCATACGTCTTTTGTCTGCTGCTGGAAATCGACAGCGGCAAGCGCGTACTGAGGGACTTTCTGGACGAATATTTCTATCACACCAATCCCAACGAGGAATTCGCTTTGTTCTGCTCGGCTCTCATCGTGCCTTTCCGCGACGTGACGGAGTACGTTTACTACAACGGTGCGGAGTCTTACCTTGAAGACGACGCCGTGGACATAACTTTGCGCGAAGCGGTAAAACAGCTTTTGCAGGAAATGAACTCGCTTGTGGGCGAAAGCGTGGTAATATCCATGGACACCAAACAGGATTTGTTTCTTTTGGCGCGCAGTATCGAAAGCGCGCTTACCCCAAACCGCATTGACCTTGTAAAACCCTTGCTTACGGGTTATAAAAACACGGCCATGGCTTGCCTTATCCGCGAAAAACTGACGCCCTATCTCGACCGTCTTTACAGGCTTTTCCAGATGAGCGACATCTTCTGACGCAAAAGAAGCGACGGCTTGTCCGGAAAAAACAGTTTCGTTGCGCCAAGCCCGTGATTTAATCTGCTCCCGAAGTTTATAAAAGTCCGGGTGATTCTTAAAAATCAGACGGTTGTTCGGGGGTGAATATAATATCAGTATAATGATTTTGAGTCTGTAACTTTTTAACGTTTAAATAAAATCAAACGCGCCCCGCTAAACCAAAGGCGCGTTTTTTAACAAAGTCGAATAGATTAAACCGTTTCCTTAGATTTACGGTCACGTCAAAGACAAAAGCGAGTTAAACCTTATTGTTTATGGCTTGCTTGTATTCCGTAAATTCCTTACTGTCGGGAAGCGTCTGCAAAACGTAAGATATGCGCCCTTTTAAAGACGCGAGATATTTTTGCTTATCGGTTACGCCGACTTTTTTCATGTGAGCGTCAAGACCGAATTTTCGGATAAAATACATTTCCTGACGGATTTTCTTTTTATATTCTTCTGCTAAATTGATTTTTTCGTTGACGACAACGCCGGTTACCGTCTGACGTTTAGAACAAGTTACTGTTCTGGTTTTCCTGCTTTTCAAAAACAAGCCCAACTTTTTAAGTTCCGTTTTGACAAACGAAATGATTTTATTCTCGTCAAAATCTCCGCTGAAAGTCATGTCGTCGCAATACCTTGTATAAACAACGCCCTCTTCTTCACAAAACGCACCGACCGACTCGTCGAAGTCGTACATGATTATGTTTGTAATAACGGGCGAAGAAGGCGCGCCTTGAGGTAACGCGTCGCGATAATAGCAAAGCATGGTCAACAAGATACGGATTGGCTCGGAAAACTTTTCTTTATAAAAAACCTTTTCTTTCACCAGCGAATAGGATATATTGTCGAAAAATCCGTCTATATCCAGTTTTAATATCTTTTTTTGTCCGACGTGCGGCGCGGCGTTTTTCAGTACGCTTGCGCCGTAAACGTAAGCGTAAGCAAAACGCGACACGGGATAGTACGCCAAAATGTTGACGTAAATCGATTGCTGAACTTTTTTCAAAATAAAATCGGGGACGGAGAGCTTGCGCATCGTTCCGTCTTTTTTCGGTATAAACGCGTTGCGATAATGCCGTTCCAGATTATTGCTTAATCCGTACAGAGTTTTGGCGGGAAAGCCCAAATCTCTTTCGACGGATTTAAGTTCACGGTAAACTATCACAAATTTCCCTCCGTCCTCGAAACAAAGAACAACACTTATTTGTATGGCGAAACGCGCAGGCGTAGGGCAGCAAGGTGAAGTTTACGAAGCCTTGCCTTACTACGTTGAGCATTTCGGCTGAGCGGAGCAAACCCGTGAAGCAAAAATTTTCGGAAGAAAATGTTTTGCAGGGCTTGCGCAGCGAATACGTTAACCGTTTATGATAAGATGACGACTCGACACCCCTTTCCGAATAGGAAACTCACTGTTGTTCTTTTTTTCAGTATATGTAATTCGTTTGATTTTGTCAACAAATTAAAAGCCAGGTTTCAAATCGATAAATAAGGTTTATTAAAGTAAAATCCCGCATAATAAAACCGCGCCCCGCTAACCCAAAGGCGCGTTTTTTTATAATTTAGTATAAAACTTTCCACGAAAAAATTTCCGAACGGATTTTTATAATCGGATTTTCTGAAAATTACATATCGTTTTTTTGCCGCAGCTTATCTTTTATAAAAGCTTTTCCTCCGCTTTGCGTTTAATTTCCGGCAAGTTAAGTTGCCATACTCTTTAAGAATCGCTGCTATAAAAAAACTATTTGTCGAATATCCCGAAAAGCTCGTTGGGCGTAATGTCGAAACGTTTGCAAAAAAACACGATTTTTTCGTAATCCAATTCGACTTTACCCGTTTCGTAATCACTGTAATCGGACTGATATTTATTGATCTCCGCGGCTATCTGCTTTTGCGTAATCCCTTTGGCGCGCCGCGCGGCTTTTAAGTTTTCGCCTACTTTTTCGGCTATGTTCATGTTTGCACCCCTCCTGCGACATTTTTGAATTATAGAAGTTTTTCCTATAAATTAGTTGACATATAGGATTTTTTCCTATATAATTTTTGTGTAGGAATCGGGAAAAGTTCAAACGTGATAAAAGTCAAACTGATAAATTGTCTGCCCGCAAAGCAAAAAAACGCTTTACCCGATTTTAAAATCTAATTTTATTGTCGGGAGGATTTTATGGAAGCTATTTTGGTTATAGGAGTATTAATATGTGTGGGCATCGCCATTGCCTGCTCGATTATTGCGAAAAAAAAGAACAGAAGCGGTATAGGTTGGTTTTTTGCAGGGTTGTTTTTGGGCGCAATAGGCCTGGTGGCAATACTATGTTTGAAAGAAAACTATTAGCCTTGCAAAACAAAGCGGTTTCGGCGTAAAAACTTGACGTATTATTGCAACGTTGACCCTAAATCGGTTTTCTTAAAAACTTGCGTATCGCAAATAAACTGAGTTTATTATGCGTTAAAATACTCAGCATAAAACAAAAGCCGCGCTCCGATTAAAGGAACGCGGCTTTTTCAACCGTGTTTTTTATTTTTTTGTAAGCAACGTTTTTTACGCCTGCTTTTCGTTAACGATTTTCTTGTAAAACGGTCTTGTAAAAATACAGTTGCTATTCGGCGCGGTTACCGCACTTCCACCGAACCCTTTATGATAATCTGTTCTCCCACGATAGGCGTACCTTTGCTGCCGTTTTCGGCGTCGTTGCTGCCCAGCGAGTTTGCGCCCGGGCCTTTTGCCCCGCCGCTGCCGCCCTCGCCGCCAGCGGCCTTAAGGGGCTTTCCCGTAGACACGTTTATAAAGACTTTTTCCGCGGTAATTCCGCTGCCGCCGTTTCCGCCGTCGCCGCCGTGACCGCCCTCGTTGATATAAATGCCGAACAGACCTTTCTTAGCCTCTCCGCCCGTGCCGCCGTTGCCGCCCTTACCGCCTTTTACAAAAACGGATTCGTCGCCCGAAAATACGACTTTGGGGGCCTTTACCGCGCTGTAACCTTCTCCGCCTTTGCCGCCGGTTTTACCGAAGCCCACACTGTTGTATCCGTCGCCGGATTTGCCGATGACCGTGTTGTTGCCGCCGTAAATTTCGTTTTCGATCTGAATGCGCTCGCCGTCGAAGCCCGCGGTATCTTTAAAGAAGGACCTTATGACAACGTCCGCCGCGCCTGAAACCACGCTGTCTTCCGCGGTATAAATCGCGGGAGTATCGATGATGCCCCTTATCTTTGCGCCGTGGAACTCGAAAATCACGGGGTCTGTACGGGTTTCGATTTCAAAAGAAATTCTGTACAAATTCTCGTAGGTATAAAGTTTAATCAGCTTTACCGCGGAGGGAACGACGAATTTATACTGAGCCTGCGAGCCGCCCGCGCTGTCGAAGTTAACGAAATAACCTGCGTTTTGTTCGGACAGCGTTATCGTATAAAGTTTCAGATCGTAATTCATGCCGTTATCCGAAACGGTGCCGAAGTCGTGTTCGTTGCTGACGGAGCCGGATATGGTAATCTCCTTAATCTCGGTAAGCTGAGTGACGTCGGCGGACCTGAATGCCGCCGCGCCGAAATCGGAGTCCTTGTAATCCTTGCTGCCCTCCGCCGCGACCGCTTTGACTTTGACGCTGACTTCCTGAGTTTTGTCGATAGCCAGACCGCAATCCGTCTGCACGGGCATATCCTGACCGTTTACCGACACGACATAGCCCGCCGCGCCCGTAACGGGAGCCCAATAAACGTAATCGTCCGCGATAATATAATCGGGTACTGCAAGTTTTTCTCGTTTATCGATCAGTTCGTCGCAACCGACACACATTATCGTCAAAGCCGCGGCGACCGCCGTAAACAAAATAATCTTAAGCGTTTTCATTATTCTTATCCTCCCCGAAATCTCCCCTTAAAGCAATTTTTTCCGTAACCGCAAGTCCCGTTCCGTCCGTGCCGTCTTTTCCGTCGTACCGATCGCTTGTCAGTCCGCCCGAATCCACGGGGTCGCCGCGTTTGCCGCCGTCGCCGCCCTTACCGCCTGACGCGGAGAATGCGCCGTTAAGCATGAAAAGGCTGAGTTTCGTTCCCGTAACGGCATTGCCGCCGTTGCCGCCCTTACCGCCGTTGCCCACCTTGTTTAACCCGCTTGCGTTGCCGCCGTTTCCGCCGTCGCCGCCGTTACCGCCCGTAAAGACCGCGTCGCCTTCGCTGATGACGTAAATTTCACCTGCGGAAATTGCGCCGCCGCCGTCGCCGCCCGCGCCGCCCGTTCCACCGTGCTTAAACCAGTCAGACCTTTCGCCGTCCTCGCCCTTGGGCGCGATGTAACCGCTTAATACGGAATTGTAAATGCCGAAAAGCTTGAGTATAAGACAGCCGGAGGACGCCTGATAACCGCCGTCATAGGAAATTGCGTACTGCTGGGTCTGAAGTCCCTGAAGCACGACGTTCTCAAGCTCGAACTCTATATCTTCGGTGCGCTTCTGAATAACGAAAGACGCGCGCACGGTAATCCGGCGATCGGAAACAATGCTGACTTTTTTGACGTTGTTTGCAAGATTGATGACTTTTGAAAACGAGTCGGTTGTTTTTTCCGAGCCCGTATAATCTATCTTCAGATGCTGCGCGGCGGAAAAATAGCTTTGCTCCGAAGTCTGCTCTTCTTCGAACTCCGCGGCGCAAGTATAAGCCTTTTCGCTTAAAGCGGGCACCGAATAGGAAAAGTTGCAGATTTCTTTGTCCTTATCGCCTTTATAAGAAACAAGCCGTATATTATGCTGACCCGCGTCCTCTCTTAACAGAAAAGCGGTGTCGGTCGTCTCGCCGATAAGCGCGTCCCCGTCGTAAACGCGGTAGCCGTCAGCGCCTTTCACCTCGTCCCAGGACAGGGCGTTGTAAGTAAGAGTATACGACTTACCTCCGCAGCCCGCAGTCAGCATAACCGCCGAAACCAGAACAAGCGAAGCCAATAAAAACCTTAAAATTTTTTTAAACATTTCTTCCCTCGCGCACGCTTAAATTTTACTTTATAAAAACCGCGTTTTTTTATAATATATACTACTGAATTATATTAATATATAGCATAAAATTTGTCAACTTTTTGAATATAAAAAAACCGCAAACGCATTAACGTTCGCGGTTTGGTTTATTAAGTTATTTCGTGCCGAACAATCTGTCGCCCGCATCGCCCAGTCCCGGGAGAATGTAGCCGTGCTCGTTGAGGCATCTGTCAAGAGTGGAAACGTAGATGTTAACGTCGGGATAAGCCTCGGCAACCTTGCTTACGCCTTCGGGTGCGCCGATGATGGACATGAATTTGATATTTTTGCAGCCGCGCGCCTTAAGCAGTTTTATCGCGTCGCACGCGCTGCCGCCCGTCGCCAGCATGGGGTCCACTACCAGCACCAGCTTGTCCTCTATTCCGTCGGGTAACTTGCAGTAATATTCCTGCGGCTCAAGCGTTTCCTCGTTGCGGTACATGCCTATATGTCCCACCCTTGCCGAGGGGAACAAAACGTGGATGCCGTTTACCATGCCCAGCCCCGCGCGGAGAATGGGAACAATGGCGATGGCATTGTCCTTTACCACCTGCTGAGTGCAGGTTTCAAGCGGAGTTTTTACTACCTTTTCCACCGTGGGAACGCCCTCTTTAAGGCACTCGTAGGTCATAAGAGTGGTAATTTCCTCGATAAGCTCGCGAAATTCCTTCATGCTGGTCTTTTCGTCCCTTAAAATGGCGATTTTGTGCTGAATGAGGGGATGATTGAAAATTATTACGTTTTTGTAGTCCTTCATTTCTGTTTCTCCCGTTAATATTGTTTTAGGCTTCAGTCTTTTCCTCGATTTGCGCGTTTGAGCCGTTGTCGGCCGCGGTCTGACCTTCACTTTCGGCAGCGGAAACCTCTACCGACACTTCATCGGGAACGGCTGCGGTGACAAGCGAAGCTTCTCCCGCGGAACCCGATTGCTTTTTCTCCACCTTGGAAAGCACGAGGTTGGTGATTATACCCAGAATCAAAGCGGTGGCGATGCTGGTGATCTGAATAGTCTTTTCAACCGCACCGTTTGCGGCAATGGCGTAAGGAATCTGAATGGTGAGTCCGCCGATACCCGCGACGAGAATGGCGGAAACGACGAACAGGTTTTTATTTTCGTTAAGGTCGAGGTCCTTGAACATTCTTAATCCGGAAACCGCGATAAATCCGTACAACGTCAGGCACACGCCGCCCATTACGCAGGAAGGAATGGTGCGGAGAATTGCCATAAGCGGACTGATAAAGGATATTACTATGCACATAATAGCCGCAGTTAAAATCGTGTAGACGGAAGCGTTTTTCGTGATAGCGATACAGCCTACCGACTCGCCGTAAGTGGTGTTGGGGCAGATACCGAAAGTCGTGCCCGCGATGGAGCCTATTCCGTCGCCCAGAAGCGTGCGCTTAAGACCGGGGTCGGTGATGAGGTCTCTGCCGATGATGGTGCCAAGGTTTTTATGGTCGGCGATATGCTCGGCAAACACGACGAACGCAACGGGAATAAACGCTATTGCGACTTCCGCAACGCCGCCCGCCGTTATGAACTGGGAACCTTCTATACCCGCTTTGCCGCTTGTCAGCTCCTTAATCGCCTCTATAAGCGCGAAGTCGGGATAATCCAGAATTGCGGCAATACCCACAAAGTTACCCGCTTCGTCCACGAAGTTGTTTATAATCGGAGAAAAATCGATTATCATGAGGTACTGGCAGTCGGTCGCGTAGCCTATCGCGGTGAAAATCGCCGCGACTACGTAGCCTGCCGCAATGCCGATGACGAAAGGAACAAGCTTCATCATCTTGTACTTTTTCTGTGACGAGCAGATAATAATCGTCAGAAAAGCAACAAGTCCGCAAAGAAGACCGATAAGGTTGTAACTTCCGTAAATGTTGACGCCGTCTAAACTGCCCGAAGCCTTGACCATATCGCCCATGGCGTTGCCCGCAAGCGAAAGACCGATAATGGCTACGGTAGGTCCGATTATTACGGGCGGAAGCAGTTTATTGACCCATGCGGTGCCCGCAAAATGAATGATAATCGCGAATACGACGTAGACAAGTCCCGCAAAAACGGAGCCGATGATTATACCGAGGAAACCGTAAGTCATCGCCACGAACAGCGAGCTTAAGAACGCAAAGGAGCTTCCTAAGTAGACGGGACTGCGGAACTTGGTTATCAACAAATAGATAATCGTACCTACGCCCGCTCCGAGCAATGCCGCCGGAATCTGCATGGGCAGTCCGAGGATGGTAGGCACGGCAATCGTCGCCGCGATAACCGCCAGCACTTGCTGAAGCGCGAAGACCAGCAGCTGCCCGAATTTGGGCTTGTCGTGCAAATCGTAAAGTAAACCGTTTTGTGCCATTTTTTCTTCCTCCGAAAAATTTTTTACCGAACGTCAAAAAAAAGAAGCCGCCTTTAAAAGGCACTTCCCTTACAAAAACAAAACGCATCCGAAAAATAAAAACGGCGAATCTCACTTTTTCCGCTCGAAAGGTATTTACCGGTGAAATTCTTTAATTCCATTTTTGCTCCTCTTATGCGTTTACCGCAAGAAAACACCGCCGTATTTTTATATCAACTTACGGCTTACCGAATTTAATCGGATTTTTGCTTCCCGCATATTCGCTTCATAAGTTTTCGTCAAACTTTACGGGCATTATTATAGCACAAACGCATACGCCTTTGCAAACGAAAAAGCGACTGTTTCCGACATTTTTTGTTTTTATGTTTTTACAATTTTTTACTGAGGTTTTTAAACCCGCATACGGGTTTTAAGCGTGCAGTCATAAGACGCACAAAATATTAATAAATCCAAAAAATTTCCGCCTGATAATTTAACTTGTCAAAAAATTTATAAGCGCCCATAAGCCCAAAGCTACACCCAATCCCGCAACTACCAGCAACGGTTTTATCGCGTATTTATACCAAAATTGCCATTTTGCCATCTTTTTCCCGTTTATCCTGCGGCATCGTTCCGCTATAACGGACGAAATTCCATCAGGCGCGCCGTAATAGTCCGTTTCGCCGCCCGTTATACCTATGCGCGCGTCGGGACAGGAATTAAAAAATTCAAGGTCGCCGAAAGGATTGTATTTTTCGTCCTTAAGACAACGCGCTTCTATAAGGCATTCCCATGCGCGCGCGTGAAAAGGATAATTTTTCACAAGATTTTCGGCGTATTTCAGTCCTTCCTTTACGTCAAGCGCGTTCAGCTTTCGTCCTTTAGCCGTTTGCTCGTTAATGCGGGCGTTGTCAAGACAGATTTTCGCAATATCACAGTAAGTTTCGCGCGTTTTTTCGTCGCATAAATCAATCGCTGTCTTAAAATGCGGCAAAGCGGTTATATCCCCCGCGTAAAAAGCAAGCTCCGTTTCGTCCGCGACTGCGGCCGCCGCAAGAAAGCGCAATCTTTCGACGGCAAAATCGTCGGAAGGCAAGTCCTTGAGAATTTCTTCCGCTTCGTAAAAAGAGCCTTGCTCCAGACAGCGGCGCGCAAGCTGGGTTTTTGCGCGCAGAATTTTTTTATCCGCGTCGTCGGTCTTTATTTGAGCCGATTCAACCGTAAAAATTCTGCCGCTTTGTTTCAGCTTTTCCCGAAATTGCTCGATGGAGAGCGAAATTTCCGTAAAGCCGCCCTCCTCGATAAGCTGAAAAATCAGCGAGCCGCAATATTCGCACGCGTAATAATTCCCCTTTGGCTTAAGCGCGGCGCCGCAATTTGCGCATTTAAGTTCGACTGTCGCCATTTACACCTCTTAAAAATTCAACAGCTTTATTTAATATTATATTTTCCGTATAAATTTGTCAACTTTCAAACGCATCGTTTTTTTTCAGAAGGTTTAAAAATATCCTTATATATAGTTTTTCAAATGAATTTCTGTAGTTTCTCCGCCGCTTTAGACAAAACCCGTCCATACCGCTTGTTTTTGGACGCAACAATACGAAATTGTGAATTAATGAAAATTTTACTTGTGATTTTTTATATGTTTTAAAAAGAATTTGTTGAAATTTTATTGACTTTTATTGAATTTTATTTTATAATTAAGTGGAAAATAGGAGATGGATAATGGTAACGATTAAAGACATTGCAAAAGCTTCGGGTGTTGCACCAAGTACGGTATCTTACTCGCTTAACAACGACAGCCGTATTCCCGAAGAAACAAGACAAAGAGTTTTGGCAGCCGCCCAGCAACTGGGCTATAAGGGCCGCAGCGGCAGAAAACCCGTCGCAAGCGAAAAAAAGCAGATAGTACTTTGCATAAATTCTTTCAGCGGCACTATTTACGAAGAGCTTACTTTGGCGATACGGGAAGTTTTAAAGTCAAGCGAATGCGAATTTTTGATTTACCTTGACAAAAACGTCACCGATCTTAAAAACGTAGACGGAATCCTGATGCTTAACAGCCGCATTTCCAACGACAGTATCCGGGAGCTGGTGAAGAGAAAAGTTCCCGTAGTCGTAATGGACAGAAACGAAAATATCGACGGCACGGTATCCGTCACCCTCGACAATCTGGGAGGATGCTACGAAGTTACTAAACGCGCGATTGCTTTGGGGGCGAAAAGCTTTTGCTTTGTCAGCGGACCCAAAGCGTCTTACGAAAGCAAAGACCGTTTCGCCGGATTTAAAGCCGCGCTTGAAGAAGCGGGAATCGATAACTTTATTCAGTTGCCCGGCGACTTTACCATCGAAAGCGGAAAACGCGCCGCAACTTTTATGTTAAGCGGGCAAATTCCCGACGCCGTAATCTGCGCCAACGACGAAATGGCCGAGGGCGTTTACGCCGTTATTTCCGTAAGCGAACAGAAAGTGCCTCTTATCTGCGGATTCGACGGCACGTATAAGGAGCTGAATCACGATTTTATTACCGCCAAAGCAAGCAGGTCCGATTGGGGACACAACGCCGCCTATGTTTTGCTTAACCTTTTAAACGGCGCGTCGTCCGTATCCAACAGCGTAATAAAAACCAAACTTATCGAGTACAGAAAGTAATTAACTCATCTTCCCCGTTTTCACTCTGTCTTACTTTAAGCATGACAGAAACGACAAGCACAAAAAAACGTCCTGATACTCTTTACGTTTTACGGACTTGTTTATTTTGCGTTTGATTCGCTCCCTGCCGACGGGGCGGTCACATGGCGGCTTATACGGTTGCGTTTCGTAACTTTACGGGCGTAAGGCGGCAAAAAAAAACCTTGAATTAAAATTCAGCGTGATTAATTTCAAAAACAGCTACGTTTTTTGCCTGCAACTGATTTAATAAAATAAACAAAAAAGACCGACCGTTTTTACGACGCGTCGGTCTTTTGTATAAGAAAAGGCGGAAGTTTTTAATTCCGTCGTTTTTCTTTTTTGCAGACTATATTTTTTTACTTTGCCGCAATACTTAAAACTTGAGGCGGTATTCCTTTTGCGGATTTTTTATTGTTCCGGTAACCTACCGATATTGATAACGGCGATTTAAACTAAGCGAGCGACATAATCCGAGGCTTTTTTCGGCAAACGTATTTACTGATTGTTCTTTAAAGCCGAATTAACCATGAATTGCAGTCTTTCGTAAGCGTAAGCGAAAAACTCTTTGAAAGCGGAACAGTATTCGTTTAGTTTAAGATTGCCGCCTATTTCCGTCTGGCGGTTACGTCTGCAGCCGCCGCGGCACAGCGCACGCCATCTGCAGGAAAGACATTCGGGGTCAACCGTTTTTGATTCGGCTATAAAGGTTTTCGCCGCATCAGAAGCCGCCATTTCCTCAAAAGTGTTTTTGCCTGTTTTGCCCAAGACATATCTGTCGATGACGTAAAAGTCGCACGGATATACGCTGCCGTCCCCCTCCACCGTGAAGTAGCAGGCGCAAACGCCGCTCATGCCGCAGCTTTCGGGCGGATAGCCCATTAAAATCCCCGCGTAATTGTCAAACGTCCTGACGCTTACGGGCTTGCCGCGCATGAATCTGTCATAATAAACGTCGAAAGTTTCCTTCAGAAATCTTGCGTAAAACTGAGGCTCAAGCGAAAAATCGCGGTTTTTCTTTTCCCCGAAGCCGTCAAGACAGGGTATGAACTGAATATAGTCAAACCCCAGATTTATAAGACTGTTTATTACTTTGGCTCCGTTTTTGGCGACTACGTTGTTGACAACGCACAGCGCGTTTATGTCCACATCATGCTTTTTCAGCGTTTCCGCCGCTTTCATCACTCTGTCGAAAGTACCTTTTCCCTCCTGGTCGGGACGGAATTTGTCGTGTATGGTTTTGGTGCCGTCCACCGACAGCCCTACCAGAAATTTACCCTCACTGAGAATGCGCGCCCAATCTTCGTCGATAAGGTACCCGTTGGTCTGAAGGGTGTTGTTTACCTTTAATCCCTTTTGGTTGTATTTGCGCACAAGCTCAAGGTACCTATAAAAGAAATCCTTGCCGCGCAAAGTGGGCTCTCCGCCCTGGAAGGCGAAAGTAACCTCTCCGTCCGCCTCGCGAAGCGCGGAAGAAACCAGCGTTTCAAGCGTTTCGTCGCTCATCATTTCGCGGTGAGGCACCCGGCTTTTTGCCATTACGTCAGCGTAAAAACAGTACCTGCAGCGCATATTACACAGTCCCGACGCGGGCTTTACGAGTAAAGTGATCGGCGGCATAAATCCCTCCGGTAAAAAATTTCAGGCTTTCTTGCTCCGCTTACGACTGCAGTTTTTTTAATGCGTAAAGTTCAGAGCTTTTGTCTTACTTATAAGGTTTGAAGTCGTTGTCCTCAATCCACTTTGCAAGCAGCTTTTCGAAATATTCGGTTTTTCCGGCGTATTCGGGATTAAGGGCAAGATTGACGGTGGAATACGGGTCCGCGGTCATGTCGTAAAGCTCGCTGACGTCGTCGTAATTCTTGACGTATCTGTAACCGTCTTTTTCCACGCTTAACGCCACGTGCGGCGTAAAATGTCCGTGCGTCACGGAAACGAAGTAATCGCGCTTTGTGGGCTTTAACAGACTTTCGCCTATGCGCACGCTTTCGTCGTCGAATTTAAGTCCCAATGCGTCCAGCATGGTGACGGGTATATCGACGTTGGAAGCGGGACGGTCATCCTTTACTCCGCCCTCTCTGTCGGGCGAATAAAGCGCAAGCGGAATGTTAAGCACCTCGCTTGACATATAAGCGTCTTTGTCCATGTGTCCGCCGTGCGAGCAAAGCGCGTCGCCGTGGTCGGCAGACCAGACTATCAAGGTATCTTTATCAAGGCCCAGACTGAAGATTTTATCCACTATTCTGCCTGCCGCCGCGTCCGCAAGCGTGTTTTCCGCATACGCGTAACGCAGCATTTTCCTCCACTGAGCGTCGCTGAGCGGCGTGGGCTGAATCAGTCTGTTGTCCTTGCCAAGTCCCACGGCATTTTCGCTGTGATAGATGTCGGGGCGCCCTTTAAGGTCGTCGTTAAGGCTGGGATAAAGGGGAATATCCTCCTCACTATACATATCGAGATACTTTTTCGTGGGGAAATAAGGCTGATGCGGTCCCCAGAAATCCACCCTGAGCGTAAAGGGCTTTCCTTCCTCTTTCAGTTTTTCAAGCTGCTCGCACGCACGGGATGCCAGGAAAAAGCACTCGTGAAGTTCCTCGTTGTCGCCAAGCAGCTCGCCGAAGCTGAGGGTAAAAAGATTCCTGATTTCCTTCAGCGGCACAACGGCACCCTCATAGTATTTATTAAGGTCGGACAGTCCTATATCCACTCGTGCGGCGGGATTGGGGTCAAAGCCGCGCTGTTTGAGATACTCGTCGTATTCGGGGTATTTGTAGGGACTGCTGTATCCCGGCGGAGTAAACCCCTTGCATTTAAAGTCGGAGCTTTCTCCGGGGCCTGCGTGCCACTTGCCGAAATAATAATTGTTACCCTCGTATCCGTTTGCGTTTAAAACGTCGAAGTACGTCTGCTCGTCAAACGGAGCGTTTACTTTGTTGTTGTAAAGCCCGTGACGGTGCGCGTACATTCCGTTAAGGATACTGCGGCGCGCGGGACAGCAAAGCGGAGTCACCGAACGCGCGTTGACGAAATGTGTTCCTTTTTGTTTAAAAGCGTCGAAAAACGGTCTTTTTATCGCGGGATGGTCGAAATAAAGCTGATGATCCTGCATAATGAGGACAACGTTTTTCATTTTATTATGCTCCTTATAAAATCTGAATCTCCGCCTGCAAAAAGTTTAACATAAAGGACGCCTTTTTTGCAAGCTTTTTATATTGACGAAATGAATTGCATTTACTGAAGTTACTTATCTGCGGCTTTTGCTTTAACCCCAAAACGTATAAAGCGCATTGCGTTTAACCCACTTATAAATCTGATGCCGCACAAAGATTATTTACTGCTTTTCCACCGTAATTTTGTCGAACGTGCCGTAAAACCCGCTTGTCGTTACCGTAACCGCGCCGCCGTTAATGGGGTCGCTGCTAAGTCCGCTGTCGCCTTGCGCGCTGACGTTGGTAAACACCGCGGCAATGCTTAACGCGTCATCGAGCGAAGTCACTCCCAACAGCTGTTTAAGTGCATCGGCAGAAACAAACGCCTCAATCGTCACGTTATACAGCGTGCGGCTTTCTGCGCCCGTCCCCACCGTTTGCGGCGTTACCGAAAAGGCAGACTCTATCTTACGCGGCAATACGTTGCCGTAAGAGGTAATCCATATCTGCGCGTTTCCGCCCGCGGGTTTAACAATCTGGACTTCAAGCGAAGTGTTTCTGAAAGCTATGGCATTGTTGGCTTTACCCGAAACGTAATTGCTTTCGGTAAACTTGTAAGTTTTTGCCGTGCAGAGAATGTAAAGCCCCTCCTCGCGGTAAACGGCTTTGTAGCTTGCGCCTCTTTGCGGTAAGTCGCCCAAAGTCGGGTCCGCGCCCGTAACGGACGACATTACTGTCACACCGCTCCAGTCGGAGTCGTCGCCGTCCACGGTAAACGCCTCGCTGCGGTAGGCGGAAGTAAACAAGCCTTCCTCGCTGAGATAATACATATTGGCAACCGCCGCGCCGTCGGCGTCCGCAGGCTGCACAAAGGGCACGTCCCCGCGATTGAAGCATTGGATTTTATCGTCGCGCGTGCGCCATGCCGCACCGATTCGTACCGAATAACCCTCGTTTGCGGTAGCCGTCTCGGTATCCACGCGATTACGCCACACGCCCGTAACGTTAAGCAGCTCGTTTGACGGAATAAAGCCTTCGACCACGGTATTGTAAACGCCCGTTTCGTCGTTGAAATCAGTAATCATTTCGTAGTCGACCGCTCCGCCGTGACGCGTGCCTATGGGCGTAAAGAAGAACTGCTTTTTGCCGGACACCTCGCCGCCTACGGTAAGGTCCGAAACTCCCGTTTCCAGCACGAAATTGGTCAAAAATCCTATGTCGTTGTCGTTGGTGCTGTATTTACGGTGATTGGCCTCCGTGTAGAAATACACGCCGTCCGCGCCCTTATAGAGTTTGCTTTCAAAACCCAGCCCCACGTCCTCGCCCGCGCCCAGCGCACGTATGACTTTGCCGTCGTAATCCGCCCAGTCGCTTCCGTCGCCGTCGATGACTTTTTCCGCGGCTTTACCCGATACCGTCTTAAGTCCCGTAGAATCCACGTAATTTCTGGTGCGCAAATCCCATGCGGGAGCGTCGATGTAATTCCAGATATACGGCTGATCGGAAATTCTGCCCAAAGAGTTGATTATGTCGTTTTCGTTAAGGTCCCACTGCCCGTCCTGAGTCTTTTTGCCCGTACCCGTGCGCCATGCGAAAGCAATTCTTACATTATCGTTTTCAACCGCCTTAAGGTCATTAAGCCGACTTAAGGGAATAAAACCCTCGGTAACGGTGGTATAACGCGTGTCCGAGCCGATAAAACCGTTGTCCGCGGTTTTCATTACCGCGGTTGCGCCCGAAACTACGTCGGGAGTGACGTAAATTCTCGTCGAATCCTTGCCGTTATTGATTGTAATCCCCACCTCAAGAGAAGTGTTGTGCGACCATTCGGGGTCGCCCGTAAGATACAGCGCGTGTTTAGCCTCCGTAAGGAAATAAAGTCCGTCGGGCTTCAGCACCGATTTTACGGTAAACTGTTTTCCGCTGTCGTCGTAAGCGTAAGAGCCGATCGTCTTGCCCGTATAGTCCGTCCAATCCGCGCCGTCGCCGTCGATGACGTAGCTTTTGGGGATTACGTCGCCCAGCAGTTCTTCGCCTGCGGTAACCGCTTCCTCGCCCCGTAAAATCGAATAGCCGTAGTAATCGGCGCCGGTGTTGAAAGAATAAATCGCGCCGTGCATCACCATATCCGCGGTAAGTCCCGCATAAGTCTTTTCGGCAAGGAATTTATCGTTCGCGAAATAATAAAATTTTTCGCCGTTGCGGTAAACGGTGATTTTAACGCCGTCGGTCGTCCCGTCGAAAACGTTGCCCGTATTTACCGCGTTTAAGGAACCCCAATTCCACTCGGAATATTTATTGTCCTTATTCTCGGTTGCGACAAAGCCGTCGATTACGTTTCCGTCAGGAGTTATTTTCAGCATGGCGACCAGCGATTTTACCGTCACTGAAGAATCGTCGTTTATCTTTTCGCCCGAGAAGAAGAATCCGACTTTGGGCGCCGGGTCATGGTTGTAAATTTCGTTTACCTTTATAAAAGTTTCCGCATAGAACTGCGTGCCCAGACTTTCTTTGATGTAAAGTCTTGCGTCGGGACCCGATGTGGAATGAACGGAAGGATTTTCGCCCGTGTCAAGGCTGAGGTCAAAGCCTTCGCTGTAATTCTTGTCCCCGAAATTGCCGAACGTTTCGCCCTCGGGCGGCACATAAAGTCCGTTTTCGTCGAAAACGCTCCAGGTGCGCGGGTCGGAAAACACTACTCCTTCGGGTGCGCCCGGCATTTCCCATGCGTAAGGCGACTCCGGAGCGGCTTTTTCGTTGCGTTCTATGGTAAGGTTTGTGCGGATTTTATCGGGCTTAACCGTAAGTCCCAAGCCGGACCACGGCACGAAAACCTCGATTGAATAGCCCTCGGTATCGGCGGTGTTGATTTCCCCCTTTACGAGAGTAACGTTTTCCATGCCCTCCAACGGATACGGGCGCCAGGTGCCGAACGCGTGACGGCGCACCTGATAAGTGCCGTCGGAGGCAAATCCCATTTCGAACGCGCCCTGGGAAATGGAAGTAAACGAATACGGAGCAACGTAAATCGTCATACCCGTCTTTTTGAATATATCGTTTCTTACGTCCTCTTCGTTGCCGTTCCAGTTGACGGGGTCGTCGGTTTCGGCGGCGAAATAAACTCCTCCGTCGGTAAACGCGCCCGTAAAGCGCAGATTGCAGTCCTCAAGTCTTACCATCTGAAATCTGTCGTCAAGGTTTTCCTCCTTGGAAACGTATTCCTTCCAGGTTTTACCCTGCCAGATAGCGTCGTCGAATTTTCCGTCTATGACCACTCCGTCATCGGTTACGGCGGCTTTTTCCTCTTCGGCGGGATAACGGTTGTAATCCCCGAAAAGGTCTTGGTTTTGAGCGGCGCACGCCGAAAGCGCGAATACCGCCAGCATAAATATCAAACAAATAAGTATTATTTTCTTTTTCATCTTCATATTCCCCCCGATTACTTACCCAACACGAATATTTCCGAAACGTTTACGGGCTTATCGGATTTGACGGTTATTCTGACGGTCTTGACTTTCAGCTCGTCGAACTCCACGCATACCGAGCCGCCCGGGCGCATGACGTTTTCCTCGTCCTCCCAATCGGTGGAATATCTGTCGAAATCGAACGCGATATCCTCGATGTAGGCGGTGCCATTGACTTCTGCTCCGTTTGAATCGGTTTTCAGAAAGTCAAGTTCGATTCTGTCAATCTTGTCAAAAGCCGTATCGAGATATTTTGAATTGAAAATCATTATCGCCCTTATCGCGCGGTAATCCGAAAAGTTAAGAGTAATTTCCGTTTTGCCTTTTTTGAACGAACACTCGCTTACTAAATCGTGGAAAGTCGTTACGGACAGCAATCCGTCGTTAAGTGCGCCCGCGTCCGAGCCTTTTTCCTTGTTGGAGGCTTTAATTTCCGCTTGAGGCGCAATGTTGGAATACTCTGCGTCGGGACCGATTTTAGGCATGGGCGAATAAGTGGGGCCGTTGGCAATCATGACCTTTTGTCCGCTTTGGTTTTCGATGAATTTTACTTCGTCCACGCAAATTCCGCGGCCCGCTTCCAGATTGCCGTAACGGCGGTCGTAATGCGCGTGATACACCATGTAAAGAGAGTCGCCGTACTTTACGAACGAATGGTGACCCGTCCCCGAAACGTGGTCCCACATCATTTCCGACGAAAGAATAATTCCGCCGTCCGCGCGGTCGATTTTGGTAAACGGACCCAGCGGCGATTTACCCGTTGCCTGAGCTACGGCGTAAAGTTTGTTCTGGTAAGTGTTTACGGAAAAAGTAAGGTAATAGTTGCCCGACTCGGCGTCGTAATACATATAGGCGCCCTCGTTGATGTTTGAATCGTCGTAATCAGTCTTTTGGGTGCCGTCGACGGTCTTATACCCGGGCTTAAGAAGATAGGTAAGCGTGTACCACTTCGGCTTATCCGTCCAATTTTCGCCCATTTCCAGTCCGTAAACGCTGTTGCCGCCCACGGTGTTGGAAAAATAAAGGTATTTTTTGCCCGAAACGGGGTCAAGGTAAGGGTGAACGTCGATATTCACGAATACGTTGTGATAACCTTTGCTTTCAGCCGTTGAGTAAAGGTCCTCGTGATTGATGAAAGGCGTCTTGATATCAAGCTCTCTTTCCTCCGCATCGTAACCGCTTGAACCCGGAATGTTTGTATACTGAACGAACGGTCCCGCGGGACTGTCCGAAACCGCAACGCAAATGCTTTTGGGCGCGTTTGCCGTCGAAAAATGTATTTTTACCGTGCGGATATTTATCAGCCTTAACTTTGCCTCTTTTTCGATAAGTTCGGCTTTTTTGGACTGAGAGAGCCCCGAATTGCTTTCCACGGCTTCTACGTTAATGTCGTAATTGCGTATCTCCGCCTTGATTTTATCCAGCTCCGCCTTGGAAAGTCCTTCGTATTCGTCTGCGTTTTCGTATTTTGCGCGCTCCTTCTGCAATTCGGAGGAAGCCGTTGCGCCGTCGTATGCTTCTACCTCGGATTCGACTTCGTAATACTCCTCTCTTTCGGTATAACTGTCGAAATGCTTACGGTCTTCGCGCGCGTACTGAGCGGAGAAAAACAGATAATACTTGTCGGTCTGCTTGTCGTAAACGCAGTCGGGCGCCCAGATGGCGCTGTTTGCCCAGCTGTCCTTTTCGGGGTCGTAAACGGTGCCCACTCTTTCCCAGTTGACAAGGTCGCGGCTGCGGTACGCCGAAATTCCGAACGTTCCTAAATCGGTGGACGTGGGATAAAGGTAAAACCAACCGTAATTTTCGGTATCCTCCTCGTCCTCGATGTACAATACCGTCGGATCGGCTGCGATAAGCGGCATATCGTTTCGATAAAAAAGCTGCGGATTAAAGTTTTCGTCCGCGCTTTGGTCGTAATACGGCAAAGCGTATTTACCGTAGTTGGCGCATCCCGAAAGCATGATTACAGACAACGCAACGACGATAATCGTCTTAACAATTCCGCTTTTCCTCAGTTTTTCCCTCATTTTTCCTGATTTTCCCTCCCGAAACGTGCAATAGTGCAGCACTTTTTTTGCCTCGACTGAATAATCAAGCCTGCGGCGGATTCCTTACAACGAAAAATTACGCCGACTTAGTATGTCCGCAAAATTATATTATCATCAGACGTAATGCTTTTCAAGTATGTTTTCTTGAAAAATATTGATTTTTTCTTTTGAAAATTGCATTGTTTATGCATTAAGGCTTATATAAAAGAAAAAACACCCTTGAAAAGCGTAATTGCCTTCAAGGGTGAAAAAAATCTGTTTTTGTTTTTTTATGCCGACAGGTCAGGCGGATTTGGTAAGGTCGCCCTCAAACTCGTTATAATCGTCATCCGCGTAAGCCACGTGCATCGTATCGGCGTCTTTCATCGTGACGGTGCAGTAACCCGCTACGATAGTGTCGGTGCCGGGGGTATAGGTATAGTCGCTGCCGTTGATGTTGATGTTGCCCAAGCCGTCGCAAACAACGGTATAGGTATTAGGTCCCACTTTACCCGTCCAGGTACCTGCAAACGCGTCGGGCTATGCTTCCGTCTGCTTAACGTAAGTGCCGGAATGAGCATTATCACCATAGGAATCGCTTAAATAAAGCTCAATGTTTCCGTCCTCACCTAAAGTTGCGGTATTGCTTTCGCCGTCAAACGCGCCGAACGGATCTATATTTGCAACATCGCCGCTGACAGTATAGGTGAAAGTTTCGCCGTTGAATGTGCCCGTGTTGTCGCCGTTGAAAACAAGCGTGTTGGTGCCGTTTGAGTAAGTGCCGGCAAAAGCGTCTGCAGGCGCTTCAACCTGTTTGGTATAGGTGGAATTCGCGTAATAAGATCCGTCCATATCCACAGCCAAAACGGTCATGCTGTCGCCGTCCACGGTACAGGTCCAGTCACACAAGTCAGCATAGAAAGTAGCCACGTTTTCAGCAACCTTATAGCTTACGTATTCGTCGGTGACGGAATAAGAGCTTTCACGGTAAACGCGCACCACGCCTGCCCCGGAGAAGGTAAGCACATACTGATAATAGTCTTCTGCGGGTGCATTCCATACGCCCGCGAAATCGTCAAGCTCCGCGGGCGCGGTATCGTCGTAAGTTCCGGTGCCTTCGCAGGAGATGGACATCGTGCCTTCGGTAAGAAGCGCGGTATAAGTCTTGCCGTTAGATTCGAATTTAACGCTGTTGTCCGGCTGACGGATGTATTTTACCGCATCTTCGTTAACAACAACGGTGCCGTAGCCGTCAAACCAGAAGCTTTTGCCGTCTGCCGTCCAGACGCCCACGTATTCGTCCTGCTCGATAACGGGCTCGGGCGCGGAAGTGTAAGCCTCGGTGACGAGAGAACCATTATCGCCCTCGTAAGTGACGTTGACTTGGCCTGCATTTATGCTGAAGACAAACTTGTCGAACCAACTGCCGACTAAAAGCTTGCTGCCGTCCCAATTGGTTTCATAGCTGTAAGATTTACCCTTATAGGTAACCTTTTCGGCGTCGGTATCGATAAACAAGTAATCGGCGGGGTCCGCGGCGTTTACCCACCAGCCTGCATTGTCGCCCACGAAAGAGTCAATCTGGCTGTCAACGACGACGTAACCTTCCTTGACAAAGGCATGGAACTCGTCCTCGTCGTCTACGAAAACGTTGCCGTCTGCAGTGACGGTATATACGCCGTCTTCTACGCCGACGAAAGTTACTTTATCGGCAGCGAACTCATAGGTGCCGTAATAAGTCGGATAGCCTTCCTGCACAAGACCGCCGAAGCCGTCAAGGATAACGATTTTGTCACTCCAGCCGTCAAAGTACGTAAACGTACCCTGTTTTCCGTCGCGCACGGCGTCGGTATAGGTTTTTCCGGTAAGGTCAAGCACAGCTGCGCCGCCTTCGCCGTTATTGAACACTGCGGTTGTACCAAGCATATAGTAAGCTTTGGTCTCGCCGCCCACGGTAGCGGAGCCGAAGCCGTCAAGAGTAATCTTGTCGGAGCCGCCGCTTAAAGTATATTCGCCGCGCTCTTCTGCCGCGAATCTTATCTGATAGGAACTGATGAATTTGATGACGTATTCTTCGTCGAAAGCGTGCAAGGTAACAATGTTGCCGGTTGCAACTTCGCCTTCGATTTCAGCATAATCGAATTCGGTGAAATTATTGTTTAATACGTAAAGATGAGTGTCGTCTTCCAGCGTGTAATCATACAAATAATAAGAACTTTCGCTGCTGAAGCTTGCCACTGCGCTTACGCCCTTTACGAAAACGCCTTTATATCCGTTGGTAACGCTGTCGTCGCCCGTAACAACGATGTTGCCGAGGTCATCCACAACTGCGTTGACGGTTTGCATATCGTGGCGGCTGTCAGACTTAAACTCGATTTTATATGCGTCGCCGTCGGCAAACATTCTTGCGTAATCGTTTCTGCCGTTGAAAGAGGTAACTATACCGCCGTCGGTAACCGTAAGAATATTGTTCTTATCCTTGTTGTAAACGCCCGCATAATCTACGGGAGCGGCTTTATCGAGAACGTATGTGTCGGTCAATAATTCTTCGCCGTATTCATCGAAATGGACGTGAGTTAACTGCATGACGTCGCCAGTTGCAAGCAGAGTAAACGATTCTTCGTTGGTATAACTTCCTTCCTTGAAAGAAACGGAGCCTGCACCCGAGTTGTAAGTATAAGTTTTTTCGTATAATCCCATGAGGTTTACTTTGCCGTTTTCAAAATAAACCATTATTTTCTCGCTGTCGTTGTACCATACGCCGGTATAGCTTGCTTCGGAAACGAAGGTGGCAACATAAGTGCCGTCCGCAGTTACCGCGCCGCCGCTTACCGCCTTGACGCCGCCGTTATACCAGCCGAGGAAAACCTCTCCTTCTTCGGAAGCGGGTGCGGAAGGAATATCCGTAACCTCGAACTTAGCGTCGGGTCCGATGGCGATGTACTTGGTGTCAATCACTTCGCCGTCTGCCTCGAACTTAATAATGTATGAAGTCTTGACGAAATTCGCAACCAGCGTCATGTCGGCGGAAACGGTATTCTCGTCGGTGTCGAAAAACTCGTCGCCGTTATACCAGCCGCTGAAGGAATATCCGCCCATGTCGGGTTCCTCGGGAAGCTGCTCCGCGCTTAATGCGGCGCCGGGACGGACGTAAACCGTTTTTACGACCTCCTCTCCAACCTTGAACTCTACTTTCTTAAGCTGAGTGAAGACTGCCGAAGCGGTAACGTCTGCAGTGGGGATGTAACCGACTTTGATTTCGGTTTCGCCGCTGAACCAGCCGTCAAACTCTTCGTCCGCGTCGGTTGTCGGATTTCCCGGCATATTCTCGGCGGTAAGGGCGTTGCCCTTTTGGACTTCCGCCTCCTTTACGGTAGTTTCACCGTTGACGAAAGTAACGGTATAAGTCTCTGTTTCCGGTGGTGTAGAATCATCAGGAAGAGGCTTGTCGTCACACGCAACGGCAAACATAGCAAAAGCCAGAATAACGCCTAAGACAAGTACGATAAACTTTGCTTTTTTCATTGTTCTTTCTCTCCTTTATAAAAATTTATATACTGAATAAAAAATATATATAAATTTAATTTGCGGCAAAACTTCTTTTTTTTAATCCCGGTAAAAGCGCCGCACAAAACCGTCAAGCATCGGAAAAACTCAGGCTTGTTTATAGATTACGCCCGACCATACCGAATTGTCTTCGATTGCCACGGCCGAGAATTCGAAAGACACACTTTCATAGTCGAAAATCATTTCGATGTTTTTACCGTTGCAAACGGCGGTAAGTGTGTTGGCGCGGTAATCATACTTTAAGTTTGTCATGGCATTTCCTTCATAGGTGCCCGTTCCGTCGGCATTGATTACCACCTCGCGCGTTCTCGTGCCGTCAAGACCCTGAATTTCACCCGTCCATGTGCCGGTAAACGCTGCCGGCAACGCGGTTGAAGCGCTGCCCGAGCGTGTAAGAGCGATGTTTTTATCCGAATAAACAAGCGTCAGATTTCCGCCGTCCTCTATCCTGAGGCGGTATTCCGTAGCTCCCAATTTGAAGAACACGGAATCTTTACCGTCGTAAAGTCCCACAAAGGGAATGCCGTCCAAAGTACCGGTACAGTCGGCATAAAGATTTACTTCGACGGGCACATCGGCATCGGTGCCGGTGTAGTAACCTGCTACTGCGGGGTCAAGCGAAGGAATTTCCTGAGTTCCGGTATATCCGTCACGATAGAAAGTACTTTCACCGAGATAACCCATTTTCTTGCTGTAAGCTATGTTTTTGTCGTAATAGAATACTATTTCGGCGCTTTGAGAAGAGTTGAAATCCACTTTTATTCCCGTAGCCGTTTCGCTATAAGTTCCCCACTCGCCCCAATTGAAGTTGTAAATTCCCTCTTCGGGGTACTTGAGATAGAACAGAGTGGCATGACCGAATCCGTCCACAACCAGCTTGTAATAATGTTTGTAAACTTCCTGGTTTTCTCCTACGGGAACTTTGGAATCCATACCCCACGCGCCCTGATAAGCGTCGGGAGCAACCGCCGTTATTACGTTATCTTCCGATTGAGCCTTTGCGTAATCGAAAGCAAGGAATGTGTCATCCCAGAAGTAAATGCTGACGATGCCGTCCTCTTCGACGTAAATACCCTCTTTATCGCCGCTGACGTTGCCGATACCGTCTACTACTACGCTTGCGCCGTTATAGGTGTAGTTACCTTCTTCGGCGCCGATTTTATTGAGAAGATAACCTTGATATACGGGGTGGTCCTCATGATACTGAACATAATAATCCACACCGTTTACGCTTACTCTCGAATTTTCCTCGAAAGTGCCTTCTATTACGGCGTCGGGGTCGTATACTCCGTCGGCAAGGAGATAAGCTTTGGTGCCGTTGTAGAACACGATATTATCGTTGCCGTCAATGACGAATCCGCGCATTACGCCTTGACTTAAAGGCGCGATGATGACGTATCTGGGGCTGCCGTATCTGAAAAGACCGTAAATTATGTTTTCTTCGGGCACGTAAGTAAGAGTACTTGCGTAGCCGCCCACAATCAGCTTTAAGCTGCTGCTTTCTTCGAAGTAGTAATATTTTCCTTCCGTATCGGTATAGGGAGAGCTGTGCATCAAATCGCCCTTTTCACCGAAAGTAATAACGTAGTTGGACATGCTGGGGAATCCGTAACTTGCAAGCACGGAAGCCAGGCTGTACTTGCCCACAAACGGCTGACCCGAATAATCCACCGAAGTAACCTTCCTGAACGTTTCGTTTACCGAGTAGGACTGACCTGAAGCCGCAGTAAAGTTTGCGCTGAGCGTTCCGTCGTCGTTTACGGTAACCGTCATGGAAGAGAAGTAAGTTTCCAGATTGTCGCCGCTTATGGTTACGGTTTTTCCGCTGAGTTCGTAATCGCCGGTAACGTAGTCGCCGTCTTTAATCGCAATGCTTTCGAAAGAAACGGACTGAGTGCCGCTGAAGGTGAGTATGTCACCCGTTTCGGAAATATATTCGCCGTACAGCGAAGGCTGATAGGGCTGGAACTGATAGCTTACCGAATAGCTCATGCTGTAGTCAACCATGAACGCGAGAGTGCCGTTGTAAAGAGAACCGCTGACTTCGCCTAAACCGTTGTTAAGCGTAAAAATAATGTTTTCGCCGTCGTAGTTGTATTCGCCTATAATCGCGCTGTCGGTAATCCACTGGAAGCTTCCGTCCGCGCCGAGAACTATGGTGCCGCACTCTTCTAAGTTGAGTCCGGGCATAGTGCTGTCAATGTTCGTGCACTTATAAGTGCCCGCCACTTCGGAAACGTCATACCAGTGTGCAGTTACGGTAACGTCCTTAATCAAAGGAATGAAACTGCGGACCCTTTCGCCGCCTGCGAATTCCCACGCCCAGAACACCATAGAGCCCGAATTTACGGGGTTTTCAAGCTGACCTATAAGAGGATAGCCGCCCTCTTCGGTATAATCTTTCTGCATTTCTTCGTAAACGCTGTCGCGGCTTATAAGCTTAAGCGTGTAATTTTTATCGGCTTCGGAAGCGGTAAGCGAAGAAGGCATTGATTCGGCGCCCGACAAATTCCAGCATCCGTCCACGAAAGTAAGAGTGTTTTTAAGAAAATCGTCCGTGACGGAAGCGGAAGACGTTTTAATGCCGAGAGAACTCTTGTTGCCGCCTAATGCCGATACCGAGCCGCTGTAATAGCTGTTGGTAACGGCCGCGCCCATGGTGAAATAGTACTCGTAATCATCGGGATTTGCGTAACCTGCAATACCGCCCGCATAGCTTACGTACATTGAGTTGGGGTCGGATTGCGGCGCTTTTACGTTGCCCGTGGACAAGCTGTCCATCACTATGCCGTCGCCCGACATACTGCCCACGATGCCGCCCGCGTAGGAAACTTCTTCGGAAGTTCCCGTTACGTTAGCGCCCGAAATACAGTTGATTATAGATGTATAGTAACTTGTGGAACCCGCGATGCCGCCCGTGAACTGACCGCCGTAAACTTCGCCGTCGGTCCTGCTGTTGATTATGGAAACCGCACCCGAATAACTGCTGATGTAACCGAACAATCCGCCCACAGCCGCGGTTTCAAGCGCGCTGTCGTCCATAATCGTCACTTCGATATCGGCATAGCAGTTTTCGGTATAGACTATATATGCCGTCCCGTCGATAGTGGAAGAATAGAGTTTGCCTGCAATTCCGCCGATGTAAGCGGAGTTCTGGGGCTGCATTCCGGTATCGAAAACGCCTTTGACGGAAACCGCGGTGAAGTTGGTGAACTGTGCGTCGCCCGCCACTGCGCCGGCATATACTCCCACGGAAGTGCTATCGGTATAGGATTCGAACGAATATGAGAAATTTTCGAAATTAACGTCGTGAATGTTGGCAAGATACGTTTTGGCAAATAAGCCGACGTAAGCAACACCGGATTTGATTACCGTATCTACCTTGAGATTGGATATGGTATGACCGTCGCCGTCGAAGTCGCCCGAGAAGCCCTCTTCCAGCTCTTTGCCGGCGGGAGTGTATTCCACGCCCGACATATCGATGTCAGCGCCCAGCTTGTAATACTCCCCGTCCTCATACTCCTCGGGAGTATTGATTTTTTCGGAGAACATGACAAGGTGATTGGGATGGGAAAGAATATAGGGGCTTTCCTTGGTACCCTCGCCCTTGATTACGTTGGGGTCTATGAACTCGCTCCATTTCGCGGTAAGAGTGATGTCGCTTTTAACGGGAGTGGAAAAGTCGTATTTTTCCTCCCCGAGATACCACCCTTCGAACGTAAAACCATCGCGCACGGGGTCGTTGGGCTCTATTACGGTGCCGCCCTCCGCCACGGTCTGAGTGGTTTCCGTAACTCCTTCGCCCGTAAAGGTGACGGTGTAATTCTTGGCTGCGCAGGCGGTGACGCCCATACAAAGCGCAATCGCTGCAATCACTACGAACAGAACGGATAATTTTTTCTTCATGATTAACATTCCTTCTTTGTATATGTTTTTAATAATTCGTATTAAATTTTATTCGACGGATTCAAGCCAAATGGTTTTGCCCGATTCGGAAGTAAACGCCGTTGCGCCGTCTTTCTCTTCTGAATAAACGTTGTAAACTTTTATAAGCTCGGTTTCGCCGCCGCTGCGGTCGAGAAGATATATGGACGTGCCCTCGTCGTCGGTCATGTAAACGTAGACGATTTTGTTCTGCTCGGCGTCGGTATACGTTGCGTAAGCATAATACTGTGCGTTAAGGCTTCTGCCGTCAAGCACGAGAGTTTCGCCCGCGGCGGAAGTATAAGTACCGCCCAGGCCGTCCGCAACGCACAAAACGTTGACAAGCGAACCCGACCCGTCGTAAACGGCAACGTTGTTTTCATCCACGTAAACCAGATACATACTAAGCGTGCCGCCCGACAATACCGCAACAGAATTTTCGGTAACGTACAAAAGCTCTATTTCGCTGTCGTTAAGCGCGCCTTTGCCCATGCTGTTAAGGTCGAACACTTTGCCGATCGTGAGAGAATCGGAGTTGCTTATATAAGTTTTGCCGGCAAGCATATTGTAAAGTCCCAGATTTACAGTCGTTTCGTCCGTCCACTTAAGCTCCAGCAAAGAGATTTCTTCGTTTACGCGCACGGTTGCCGCAGTCTCGCCGTTTAACGTAAGGGTTGCTACGTTAAGCTCGTCGACGGTGTAGTCGTATTCGGTTGCTCCCGAGGAAGTGGTTACGGTAACTTTACCCAGTCCCACGTTGCTTTTACCGTTGAACGAAAGCGTGGTCCCTTCGCCCGTGTAAGTATATCCGCTGTAAACGTCGGGTACGAGATAATCGACTGATACGTCCCCCTCGGTGACGGTAATCGCCTGATTGTTTTTGACGACGACGGTATAATTCTTTTCTTTGTAGGTAAAGGTCGCTTTGCCCGTGGTCCTGTCGTAATCGTAGAAAACGGTGGTCTTTTCATTGCCCTCGCTTACGGTGACTTCGCCCTTGCAAATCCACTTCCCGGTGGAAAGATTGATTTCCACCTTGTAAGCGCCGAAGCCGTTGAAGTCAAGCGTCCTCCCGTTTTCGTCGTTCCAGACGCCCTTGATTGCGTCCTCGTAGCACAGACTGTAATCGTCGTTTATCATACCCGAGGAGTCCGCAACCGCAAGCGCCAGAGTGCCTTCGCCCATATGTGCGTAATCGGATTTGAACTTCTGGAAAGAGCCGAAACCGTAAACCGTGGTCTGATAATACATATAAATGCCCACGGATTCGGTACCCAGCGTTTCTTTTTCGCTGACGTAGGTAAAGCTTATGCCGTTGCTGTCGTAGCCCGTGCCGTAGCCGTCTTTATTGATACCGTAGAAGGTCACGGTATATTCCATAAAGGTGTCCGCCCAGGTGCCGATGTAGCTGCCTTCGCGGCCCATGACGTAAGTCTTTTCGCCAAGCGTGAACTCCATCAAGCCTTCTTCGTTGAATTTAGCGGAACAACTGCCGCTTAAATCTCCGCTTACTACGCTTAAGTTGCCGCTTGCGTCAACAGTGTAAGCGTATTCTTCCCCGTCCACAGTCATGGTGCCCTGTCCGTCGAAAGAAGCGGTAAACCAATCGTTGAAGGAAGATTCCCACGCGCCGATATACTCGTCAAACTTCTTGACGGAAAGTATCGCGCTGCCCGTAATATCCTCCATGGTGGTGCCGTTGTCGGAAATAACGGCGTTTATTACGGTATTATCCGAAAGAGTAATGGTCACGGCGTTGCCGGTGACGAGGTAAGTAAACGTCGCGCTTGTGCCGTTGACCCTTGCGATAGTGCCGGTGTTGTCTGCGTTAAACGTATAAATGTCGTTGGAAGCGTTGTACCACTCTCCCATCGCGTCGTTTTTCACGTAGGCGAAAAGCGAGTTTTGTTTGGGGAAGAACGTATTGTCGTAAAGCTCGACCGAACCCTTTGACGAGTCGAATACCGCATAGTAATCGCCCACCATGTCGTATCCGTCCAGCATGCCGTATCTGAGCTCTCCGAAATGAGCGCCTTTGATAAGAACTTTTTCGCCGTCGTAAACGTACATGTTGTTGACGATTTTGCCCTGGAAGTACATCGTCATCTTGCCGTTGTCGTCAAACACGAGTTTTACGTCCGTATCGGTAAGGTCCGCCACCTCGGGGTGAACGGTAGTGTAATAAGTGCCGCCGATTGCCGAGTAGTCTGCAAATCCCACGTAAACGGTCATGTCGCGCGTAATCATCATCGCCGAAGGAATACGGTTTGTGCAATCCTCGTCAAGGAAGTAGCCGAAGGAAATCTTGCCGCTGTCCGCGGTAAAGTTGTTCATTCCCGAGCCTGCGTAAACCCAGTAAACGGGGATATATACGTTGGATTTTACGGGGTCGGACTGCTGTGAAAGCATACTGCCGTCGGGCGCCTCGTTTGTCACGGTCTCGCCCGAGAAATAGAAAGTAACGGTAAAGTCGATTTGGTTGATGCCCTCGGGATTGACTTTAGGCACACCGCCGTCGAAAGTCCAGTCGGTCTGCGCCCAGCCGAAAAGCTCGCTTACGTCAGCCCAGACGGTAAGGTCGTAAGTTCTGCCTCCTTGAACTACGGTTTTGTCCTCGGCGTTGAACGCGTTGTAAACAAGGCAGATGCGGCCGTCGATACCGTTTAAGCCCTGATTGTAGCTTGCGCCCACAACGTCGCCGAATACAAAATATTCGGAACCGACTCCGTCTGCGGCAAGCGTGGAAACGGAATAGCTGTTTGTAACTGCGGTTTCGTTATCGGCAAGTCCGACCAGGCCGCCCGCCGCCGCAATATCCTCGTAGTCGTATGCGTTTACCGCGCCGGAAGCGTAGCAGTTGGCGACCGAAGAATACTCGCGCAAGTAGCCGACCGCGCCGCCCGCAACGGTGTTGTTGCCCGCAAGGTTGCCTTTATACACGCAGTTGTTGACGTAGGCGGGTGCAGATTCGCTGCCGCCCACCGCAGAACCCACTATGCCGCCCACGGCAAACACGGATTCGTAACCCGCGGAAGTAATATCGGCGTTAACGGTGCAGTAAGAAACCGAAGAGGTGGAATCGGGATAATACCCTTGCGTAAATCCCGCGATACCGCCCACAAATACGTTGTAGGTATTGTAGGAGTAATTTACGGTTATGCTGCCCTCGTAATTGCAGTTGTAAATGTCGCCGCCCATGTTCCAGCCGACGATACCGCCTATCGAGTAGAAATCGTCGTCAAGCTCCACGTCGATATCGGCGCGCACGTTGAGGTTGTTGACCTCACCCATGTAAAGATAGCCGAAAAGGCCTATTACGTTGCTTTCACCCGACAGATTGAAGTTGGAAATCGTGTGGCCGTTGCCGTCGAAAACGCCCTGGAAAACGGTATTTAAGTAATCGCTGCTGCCGATGGGGTCGATGGTATAGCCTTTAAAGTCTATATCCGCCTCAAGACTGATGTAAGAATAATTGAAAGTCGTGTCGGCGGTATCGTTTATTGCGTCGGTAACGGTTTTGAACTGCGACGCGTTTGTTATTTTATAAGGGCTCACGGCCGTGCCCATGCCTTCGATGGGGGTGTCGTCGCGGTCAAGTCCCGTGACGGAAACCGTCGTATCCCCCTCCACGGTGAAGGAGTAATATCCGTCCGCGTCCTTGGCTATTTCCGTACTTCCCGCTTTAACGACGGGAGTGCCGACGTAGAAAGGCGAAATTTCCAGACGGAATTTAACGGTATCGCCCACGTAAACCGTTTCGGGCGCCGCGCCGTCATCGAACACGAAAGAAGAATGTTCATACTTTCTGAAAGTCAGTTTTGCCTCGACTGCGGGTTTTTCCGTCCAGTGTGCGGTAAGCGTAAGGTCGGAATTTACCGCTTGAGTAAAGTCGTATTCGGTTTCCGCGCCGTCCAAAAACCAGCCCGAGAAAGTAAAGCCTTGCTTTTCGGGGTCTTTGGGACGAACGGCGGTGCCGCCTTCGGCAACGGTGGTGACAAGATTATCCTGTCCGTTGTCGTAAACGTAAGTCACCGTAAAGTTTTTCTCGTTGTTGCACGCCGTAAGCAGTGCGCCAAACGACAAAACCATCACAACAGATAATAAAATCACAAGAAATTTTTTCATGATGTTCTCCGTAAAAATTACTGCCTTGCTGATATTGCACAAATTGCTTCCGCTAAAAAATTTTTCTCACTGCGGGTAAAATCGGCTTTTTCTGCCGCCCGAACGAATTTCCCTAAACGAAACGGGCGACGTCTTTTCCCGTCAGTCCTGCGGATAAAGGTGGCAGGCGACGAAGTGTCCGTTGCCGTAGTCTTTGAATACGGGCTCCTTTTCCCTGCAGATGTCCATACAGCGGTTGCAGCGGGTATGGAACTTACATCCCGACGGCGGATTCGCGGGGGAAGGAATGTCCCCTTCGAGAATGATTCGCTTCATCTTTACGTCCGGGTCGGGCACGGGCACCGCCGAAAACAGCGCCGTCGTGTACGGGTGCATGGGATTATCGAAAAGGTCTTTTTTCTTGCCGAACTCCACCATGCTGCCGAGATACATGACTCCTACCTCGTCGGAAATATGCTCTACGACGGAAAGGTCGTGCGATATGAATATGTAAGCCAGGTTATTCTGCTCCTGCAGGTCTTTGAAAAGGTTTATGACCTGCGCCTGAATGGACACGTCCAAAGCGGAAACGGGCTCGTCGCAGATTACAAGTTTGGGCTTTAAGGCAAGCGCTTTGGCGATACAGATACGCTGACGCTGACCGCCCGAGAACTCGTGAGGATAACGCTCGAAGTAATGGGGCTGAAGTCCGCACTTACGCATGATGTCGATGATGTAATCCTTGTAATCCGACTTGGGTACGATGTTGTGTACCCTTACCGCCTCCCCGATTATTTCGCCGACGTTAAGCCTGGGAGAAAGCGACGAATAGGGGTCCTGGAAAATCATCTGGAAAGACGGACGGATTTTTCTCAACGCTTCGCCTTTAAGGTTAGCGATGTCCCTGCCCTCGAAAATAATCTGCCCCTCGGTGACGTCGTAAAGCCTTAATATGGTGCGGCCCATAGTGGTTTTGCCGCAGCCCGACTCTCCCACTATTCCCACGGTTTTGCCCGAGGAAAGATTGAAAGACACGCCGTCAACCGCCTTTAAAAACGTGCGGTTCTTTTTCAAAAAGCTTTTGCCTATGGGGAAGTATTTTTTAAGGTTTTTTACCTGTAAGAGGTATTCGGGATTGCCATCCGCACCCGAAACTGCGTTTGCGCCCGTCAAAGCCGCCGCGTTAACCGCGTCCGAAACCATATCCGCCCCGCTGTCGGGAGCATAAAAACGTTTGTCTTTCATTGTTTTTTCCTCCCGCGCGCGCTTTTATTTTCGGTTTTGACCGTTTTCTCCGCCTTTTCGGTCTTTTCGGCTTTCAACGTTTTACCAGCCTTTTCGGTTTTAACAACCTTTTCGGCTTTCAACGTTTTATCGGCTTTTTCGGTCTTTTCGGCTTTCAACGTTTTATCGGCTTTTTCGGTTTTAACAACCTTTTCGGCTTTCAACGTTTTATCGGCTTTTTCGGTCTTTTCGGTCTTTGCGGCTTTCAACGTTTTATCGGCTTTTTCGGTTTTAACAACCTTATCGGCTTTCTCCGCCTTTTGGGTTTTATCTTTCGCAGCGCCGTCGTAAAGCCAGCAAGCGACGCTGTGCGTGGGCGAAACCTGTATCATGGGCGGATAATCTCCGGCGCACTTCATGCAGCGGCGGTCGCATCTGTCCGAAAAATAACAGGTGGACGGCATATTTATGGGGTTGGGAACGTTGCCCGGAATGCTGTAAAGACGGTCGATTTCTCTGCCGACGACGGGCTTGCTTTTTTGCAACCCTATCGTATAGGGGTGCATGGGATTTTTGAAAATCTCCTCCACCGTGCCTTTTTCCACGATTCTGCCGGCGTACATGACGACGACGTAATCCACCATTTCCGCGATGACGCCGAGGTCGTGCGTGATAAGCATGATACTGCCGCTTATCTTTTTCTTTACGTCGCGCAAAAGGTCAAGTATCTGCGCCTGAATGGTAACGTCCAAAGCGGTAGTAGGTTCGTCCGCGATGATAAGCTTGGGGTTGCAGCAAAGAGCCATTGCTATCATGACGCGCTGGCGCATACCGCCCGAAAGCTGATGCGGATAGGACTTATACACATGTTCGGGCATGGCTATGCCCACAAGTTCCAGCATTTCGATACTGCGCTTTTTGGCGTATTGTTTGTCCGCGCCCGTCTCGTGAAGCAGCGTAACCTCGTCCAGCTGATAACCCACGGTAAACACGGGGTTAAGACTTGTCATAGGTTCCTGGAATATCATTGCGATTTCTCTGCCGCGAATGGAGGACATTTCCGAAAGAGGCATCTTGGCTACGTCCACGACTTCTTCGTGAGTAGTGTACTCGTCGATAAAACGCGGTCTGCCCTTTTTGTCCACCGCCTGCACCGAAACCGTTTTGCCGTTTTCGTCCGTTTCTTCCAGCATAAGCGGAACTTTTGCCGTGACGGACAGGGGATTACCCTTTTTATCCACCGCCTGAACGGCAGTGATTTTGCCCGCCTCGTCCCTGACGGCGTTAAGGTTATGCTCGGTTAAAGCAACCATAAGCGGAGCGGAGCCTGCGGCGGCTTGTTCCGGTTCGCCCGCGGCGGCTGTAGTTTTATCTTTTTTGACGATATAAACGGGATTGCCCGATTTGTCCGCCGCCTGAATCGCCACGGGCGTACCCGAAAGGTCGAATTCGATGCGGAATTTTTCGTCGTCCGCATTTATCATGAGCGGCTTTTTGCCCACGCGCGTCCTTACGGTGGTGCGGAAGCGGATGCTGCCGTCCACAATCTGTCCTGCGGGAGCCTGCACAAGCTGCATGAGCGAAAGGCTGGTGACGGATTTGCCGCAGCCCGACTCTCCCACCACGCCCACGGTGGAGCCTTGAGGAATGTCGAACGAAACGCCGTTGACCGCCTTTACCACGCCGTTGTCCGTATAGAAGTAGGTGTGAAGGTTTTCGAACTCCACGATATTGGCGGGGTCGCGCATATTTGTAACGTAATCCTCGCGTTTATAAGCGGCGCGTTTTTTCTGAAGTTCGCGTATGGTGCGGCTGTTTTCGCGTGCTATGTCGCGCGATTCGCGTGCGGATATGTAATGTTTGTTGTCTTTTGCCATGCGCTTACCTCCTGGACTTGGGATCAAAAGCGTCCCTTAAGCCGTCGCCCACAAAGTTGAACGCAAGCACGGCAAGCACTATGCAAATGCCCGGCGAAACCCAAAGATTGGGATAAAGCCTTAAAGCGGTGTTGTTTGCGGCGGCGTTTATCATGTTGCCCCAGGTGGCATATACGGACGGAAGCCCTATGCCGAGGTAACCCAAAGTCGCCTCCGTAAGAATTATTCCGCCTAACCCCAGAGTCATGGACACGATTAATTGAGGCATGACGTTGGGAATGAGGTGCCGGAATATTTTCCGCCATACGGGAAGTCCGGCGGCTTCCGCGCTTATCATGAACTCCTGTTCTCGGAGCGACAGAATCTGACCGCGCACCAGCCTTGCCGTGCCCGCCCACCCGAACAGGGTAAGCATTGCCATCATTATGTAAAGTTTGGCTATGCCGTCGATGTCGTTGGCCTCAAGCGCGACGCCCACTATCATCAGCATGGGAAGCGTAGGCACGCAGTTGAAAATATCCACTATTCGCATTATAAGCTGGTCCACCCACTTGCCGAAGTAGCCCGCAAGTCCGCCCAGTATAATTCCTATAATCGTTTCCAGTATTACGACGACGAAGCCCACGGTCAGCGAGATTCTGCCGCCGTACATAAGCCGCGTAAACACGTCGTAACCCTTGTCGTCCGTACCCAGAAGGTGAGTAATCGAAGGCTTGAGGTAGTTGCTGGGCTCGGAGTAAGTGACGACGTAAACGCTTTCGCCCGTTTCGGGGACCTTTACTTCGGTGAAGTATTCTTCGCGAACGCTGCTGGAGTAGTCCGAAGTCTGTTCGGGCCAGATAAAGGGCAAAAACGTGCACAAGGGGCCGAGGAAAGAAAACACGAACAGCACGATGAGTATGATAAGCCCCGTCATACTGAGCTTAGAGCGGAAAAACCGCTTCATTACCAGCCGTCCCGGGCTTAAGGTGCGGTCGGTTGCCGCCTCTATCGCGGAGATTTCCTCTTCCGTTGCGGCTTCGGTAGCGGCAGTTTTTTCGTCGGGAACAACGTCTGCGGAACGCATTTCCTCGTTTTCGGCTGCGGAAACACCAACCGTGTTTTCCGTTTCGGGGGTAAGATTAACGAATTCTTTATCTTCCATTTTTCTTACCTCCTATTTACCCAGTTTGACGCGCGGGTCGACGACCGCGTACATAAGGTCGCTCAGTAGCGTACCTATTACCGTCAGTATTGCCAGGAACATATTGTAGCCCATTATAAACGGCACGTCTGCCACGACCAGAGCGTCGTAAGCAAGCTTGCCTATGCCGGGTATGGAAAAAACCGTCTCGGTAATCATCGCTCCGCCGAAAAGTCCGGGCAGAATACCCGCCATCATGGTAACGATGGGCACCATGGTGTTGCGGAATGCGTGTTTATAGATGACGGTATGTTCGCTTAATCCCTTGGCGCGGGCAGTGCGTATGTAGTCTGAATTGAGTACTTCCAGCGTGTTTGTACGGGTATAGCGCATAAGAGAGCCTATACTCAGTATAACCAGAACGGTCATGGGCAATACCATGTGCCACAGCATATCGCCAATGCGCACTATCCACGACGCATTCATGGGAAGCGACGCGGACACAAGGCCGCCTACCTCGAACCAGCCCAGCTGGACTGCAAACACGCGGATGAAAATCGCCGCCAGGAAGAACGTGGGCAGGCTTATGCCCATCATGGTAAGCACCGTAACGGTATAGTCGATGACGCCGTACTGGTGAGTTGCCGCCTTTATTCCGAGAGGAATGGCTATTACGAACTGCAGTATCGTTGCGATAAACGCAATCGCGAACGAAATACCCATATTCTGGAAAATAACGTCCTCAACGGGTTTTTTGTATTTGAACGACATTCCCAAATCGCCCTTGAGAATGTTGAAAAGCCATTTGAAGTATCCGCCGAGTATGCTGCCCGTTTTGTCCCAGAAGCCCGCCTCGCGGTATTTGACGGCGGCGGAGAAAGTCGCGCCGTTTTTCGTCATGACAAGGTTTCCGCCCTCGTCTATCGAGTATGTACCGCTTTCAAGAAGCGTAAGTACTTCGTCGATGGTTACGACGGTATCGTCTTCGGTTTCCTCGTTGTTTTCGGTAGTATTCTCTTCCCCTTCGACCGCCATGCCTTTGCTTTCCACGCGGTAAACGTTGTAAGTGAAGTCCTCGTTAAGGTAAAGACGCAGTTTTCCGCTGTCGTAAGAACCCTCGTACCACTCGGCGCGGGTCAAGATACTTTCGTCCGCGGAGGAGGAATTTTCTCCGCCGACGACTTCTTCGTAATCGTCTTTTCTGGCGTTTTTGGTAAACTTTTCGCCCGCGAAATCACTGCCTTCGCCCTGAATCTCGACGGTAAGAAAAGCGTCGGGCATGGAAAGCCCGTAAAGCTCCTTGATGCGGTCTACGTCCTCCTGCTGCATGGTGCCCTGGGCAAGCGCCGACGAATACTGATTGTCGACGAAGTCCGTGGGCATGGTGCGCGCAAGGGCATAAATAATGATAGACACGCCGAATAGTATCAGGAGCGCCATCAAAAGCCGCTTTACGATGTATTTTAACATATCCACTGTTTGTCCTGCCTTTTCCGCACGCGCCCGGGGATTATTCCCTCGGGCAGCGGACGAAAACAAAGTTTATCAATTGTAATTTACTTCCCAGATGCGCGAAATAAGTCCGTTGTAGGGCGAAAGGTCGCTATCGGGCGTAAGAGTGCTTTCGTTGATAAGTTCGGAGTTATATGCGGACATATCCTTTCTCTGATAAGTGGGCATTTCCACCGCAAGCTCCATAATGACGTCCAGAGCGTCAGCGTAAATCGCCTTTCTCTCCTCCTGGTCCACGGTTTCGCGGCCCGCGTCGATGAGAGAGCTGAGCTCGTCGACCAGCAACCATTCGTCGCTGTAAGCCTCGCCGTATTTATCAAGTTTTATCTGTTTGTAGCCCCAGTTGTTTACGGAAGTAGCCAGCGAATCCTTGTGGTAAATCTGGTACATATCGGGGTCGATTGTCGACGACCACGCGGCCGCCCAGACGGCAAGCTTACCGGTGGTAAGGTCGGAAAGCGCGGTGGTGGAAGTCACCACTTTGACGTTGAAGCCGCCGCACTTGTTGTTGAGAATGTTTGCCGCCTCAAGGAACATGGCGTATGCGGGGTGGTCGTTGGTGCCGCCCGCTATCGTGAACTTGTAGTCAAGTACGTCGGTGCCGAAGCCCGCGATTTCCTTCTGGTAAATACCCTCGGAGTTAAGCGTGTAGCCCGCGCCCTCAATCATTTCCTTTATATACTGACCCGTGGAGTCGAACGAGTAGTCAAGTCCCTTGCTTTCGTCTTTAAACACCGTGCAGCCCTTGGGATAAGCCCAGGAAGTGGTGGACATGGGGCGCCAGATAAGCTCCGCAAGTCCGCCCTTGTAGTAGTTCTGCGTGATGATGGAAGTGTTCATCGCCTTCATTATCGCGCGGCGGACGGTGACGTCGGGGACGAAACGGGGGTTGATGCCCACGTAGCCGTAGCCTGACGTATACACTTCCTTATGCGCGACGCCGCTTGCATTGAGCGCGGCGATGTTTTCCTGCGTTGCGCTGGGATCGCCGAAGTCGATGTCGCCGTTTGCAAGCGCGTTGATAATCTGGTCGGTTTCGACGACTTTGTATCTTAAATATTTGATTTTTGCGTTGCTGAGCCCGCTGCCTACCGTTTCGAAGTAAGTGTTGCGCTCGAAGTAAATCATGTTGTTGTTGAAGAAATTATCGGCGGTGACGGTACCCGAACCCGTGGCGTTGCTTGCCTTATAGGTGCCCGCGCCCATGGGAAGACCCACTTTATCGGGTGCGTTGATGACGTTGTTCATAAAGTCTACGTCCGCGAATTCAAGGCCGAACTCGCCCTTGGTCTGGTCGAACGCCGCGATATAGTCCTTGCCGTTGTAGTTGGTGGAAGAATAGTAATGCATGGGCGCGACGGTGAACGCAAAGTTCCAGATAGCCTTGGGGTCCACGCCCTTGATGGTTATCTTAAGCACTTCGTGCTCCTCGCCCAGCGCGTTGCCGTGGTAGTCGGTATTCGTCTTGCCCGTACCGTCGATGCCGCTGATGGTGGGCACGACGCGGTCAACGCCTTTGAAGTGTTCGCTCTTTGCTTCGGCGGCGTACATATCGAGTATGGTGTCGGCGGTAACCCAGCCGGTGAGAATCTGTTCAAGGCCCAGCGACATACCTCTTATCTTCTGCGCGAAAGTTTCGCCCTCCTGGAAGTAGGTGCCGTAAACGGTCTCAATCGCCCAGTCCTTATCGGTCTTACCCGCGTTGTCGGCAAGCCACAGGTCTTTTTCTTCCTTGAGGTACTCGGCGTACTCGGGGTCTATCTGATAGTTGCCGTCTTCGTCTTTTACAAGTTTGCCCTGGTTGTCTTTGAGAAGCAGCGAGGAATCCTGTCCGTCGTTAAGCATGAAAATCTGCCACACTTCGGTGAATCCCCAGTCCTTGTAGGAATCCTTGTCGGTGTTGTTCCAGTCGGACTCCAGCTCCTTGCGGAACTCGACGGCGACGGTCTCGTAGTCTTTTTCAAGGGCGGCCTTCTCTTCAGCTTTCCAGATATCGTCGGGCTTGTCGGCAGAAGAAACGGTGCTGTCGACGAGCTTTGCGTACTGAATAAGGTCAAGTCTGCGCTGTTTTGCCTGATCGTAGAACTGATCCTCGAACGCGCTCATGGCGTCGTCACCGATGTCGGAGCTGGCGCGCTGCATACGGTACTGCTCGAGTCCCACTATTTTGGTGGAGTAAATGGTCGCGCTGCCCGTATATGCGGGGTCGAGGTAAACGTAGAGGTTGAAAAGTACGTCCTTTATGGTAAGAGGCGTGCCGTCCGAGAACTTGATACCGTTTTTGATAATGAACTCGTAAACGGTGTTGCTGCCGTCGGCACTGGTGGTGACGCGGTAGTCCTTGACCACGACGGGCTCGTTGTCGCCGCAAACGATGTTGCCCTCTTTATCGGAGGAAAGCATGCTTATCTGCGTCATTCCCACGATGGAGGAGTCGTAAGCGGAAGTTGCGAAAAACGGGTTGAAAACGCCGTCGGGCGTGGAAATACTCATGGAGAGAGGACGCTCCTCGGGGTTATACTTCTGATTGGTAGGATTGTCGGGGTTTTTAGGCTTGCACGCAACTACTGCCGACGTCATGACTACGGCAAGCAGGCAAGCTATTACAATCCTGAAAAACGCTTTAGTGCTTTTCATCTTTTCTTTTCTCCTTTTACAATTAGGGTTTGATAAGATTTTTATATATATGTAATACAGAGTATGTCTTTCTTTCGGTGCAGGAACGCTTTATGCGTTCCTGCACCTGTTTTTATATAAAAACAACGTTTTTTTTGATTTTTTTGTTAAAACAGAATTATTTTTGTAAAATTACTCCTCTATAACCTCTATGCCGCTGTAATCGGTGCCCGTAAGGTCAACGCCCGACAAATCGGTTTGACTGCAGAAGCCGAAAAGCTCGTAAGGGATACCGCTTGCCACGCTGCCCTTGCGGATAGTGCCCGTAACGGTAACGTCGGTGATGGCGGCTCCGTTTTCGATGGTATGCGCAAAAAGCGCCGCCTGATAAGGCACGGAAGTATTTATGGACGCGTTGAACACCGCCTCTACTCCCACGAATTTGACGTTGCGTATTACCGCGGTGCTCTTAACGGAAGCGAAAAGCCCGAAATTCCTGGTGGTTTTGTTTGCGGTGAAAGTCGCCTTGATACCCGTAAGAGAATGTCCGTTGCCCTCGATTTTGCCTGCAAAGTTGTAAATAACGCTCCAAGCCGTGTCCGAAAAGTCGATATCTGCGTCGATGTAGACGTTTTGGGAGGCGCTTGCCGCGGCTTTAAAACCTGCCGCGTCCTTCACGATAGCCCACTCGCCCTCGATAAACTTTGCGTAGACGGTCTTGTCCTCGGTGCCGAAAACATAAGGCCAGCCAAAAGGCGTCCGGTAATCTTCGTCGGCATAGTAGCCGTAGAACGTCCAGCCTTCCTTTTTAGGCTGCCAATAAGAAGAAGGTTCGCTCCTTACGTCGTCGGGTTTGCCCGTAAATACGACGTCCTCGTCGCCGCCCGTAATAATAAGCGAAGGCCTTCTGACGAGATTGGCGTAAAGGGTCATGTCGGCGGAAACGGTACCCGTGGCAAAATCCCACCTGGCATCCAGCACTACGCGGTTATCCTCGCCCACTACGGGGTTGCCCGATTCGTCAAGCTTGGGAAGATACCAGCCCTCGAGATAATAGCCGAGGACTTCCTGCTCTTTGAAAGCCTCGTTATAGCCGGGCTTAATAGCCACTTTACCGCCTTCCATGACGCCCAGGTACTGGTCGGGGCAGTTAGCCTCGAGGTTGCCGACGTTATAATTAAAAGTAACCAGAAAATCGTAAGGCTTTTCTTCGGATTTGCCCCCGCAAGCCGCAAGCGTAAACATGAGGATAAGCGCAAGCGTTGCCGCGGTTATTAACTTTTTGATTGAATATTTCAATTTTTCTTTTTCCTTCCGCTTGAGGTTTAAGTCCTTGCCTTGAGTGTAAAAGACGGAGAAAGGTGAAGCACCTTTGCCCCGTCGAACACTTTAACCGACTATATTATAAAACGTCGGGACGGGTTTTGTCAAGAAAATACGGTTTATATCGTCAATTCAGTCAAATGAAGAAAATGGGTGTTTTTCGCGTGTTTTTGCCCAAAAAAGGCTTTTTGGAACAGTTTTTTATTAATATTGACCAAAATTTTCTTATTTTTTTCTGCGGCGTTTTACGACTACGATAACCGCTGCGACAATGGCCGCTGCGAGTACGACCGCGCCGATAACAATGCCGGCGATAGCCGCTCCGCCAAGTCCCGTGGGTTTTTCGGGCTGCTGAGTTCCCTCGTTGCCGCCGGGGGTTTGACCGCCCTCGTTTCCGTCAGGGTTTTCAGCCATCGGCTGAACGTCTATATAGATGACGCAGGTCTTGCCGCCGTAGCTTACGGTAACTTCGCCGTCGCCTTCGTTAAGCACGGTTTTGTCGACGTCGTAATCGGAAAGAATAACCTCCGAAAGGTCGTCGTAAACCGCCTTGATAATCATACCCGTGGGGTCAAAGCTTTCGCCCGCGACGTAATTTATCTTGTCGGGACGCTGAACCATGACAAGCGAAGTCATGACCGCATCTATGCCCAAAGCGGATTTAACCGCGCGCACAGCCTCCTCTGCCGCAAACAGGTTTGCGCTGTTTTCTATAAGCGCCGCCTGGGCGGGGTCGGTGACGAGGTTAAACTGCTTTCTTGCAGGCTGAATTTCGTTTACGCTGAGTTCGGTAACGGCGGTCTTCTTCTCCTCGTCGGTCTTGTCGGAAGAGAGAATCGCGTTGATTTCGCTGACGGAGGGAAGCGCGGCAATCATATCGATTGCGGTCTTGGTCGTGCGGTCGGCGGCGTAAGCGGTATAATTTTCGGTGGTGAAGAAGCCCTTCCAGATGACCGTATCGTAGCCCTTTCCGTTAATGGGGCGGGTAATGCTGAGGCCGAAGTCGGGCGCCTCGTAGAATACGCTTAAGGTAGCGAGGTACTTTGCCTCGGTTACGCGCGCGACGTAGTCCTTGAAGTTTGCATAGAACACGTTTGCCGTATGCGCGACGTCATTGGAGTCCGCCTCGGTAAATGCGTTTATAAGCGTCTGGTCGGTAAGCGTAGCGGGGTCAACGTAAGTGGATTCAAGAACGGGAGCCTCCACGCTTTCGAAAACGTAATCGGTGACGGAGCTGTCGAAGAACGCATAGGAGCCTATCGCATAAACCGTGTAAGGCATTTCGACGCGGACAAGATTAACGCTGCCCTCGAACGCGCTGTCGCCGATGCGGACCGTGCCGTCCGCCACGCGGTAAGAAGTATCCGCTTTGCCCGCGGGATACTGCTCCAGCCTGAGTCCGGAAGCGGCGCGCGAGTAAAGTACGCCGTCAACGGAAGTAAACACGGGGTTACCCTCTTCGACGTTGATTGCTGTTAAAGTAGGTATGTCGGAGAACGCGCCGATGCCGAAGCGGGCGGTCTTTTTGCCCGTCATGAGTTCGGGGTCGCCGTTGCTGCCGATGCGGTACCAGCTGTCGTCGTAAGTAAGCTCGTCAAGCGAAGCGGGCAAAGTAACCTCGGTTAAAGCGGTGGAAGCAAAGGAATACTTGCCGAGTTTTTCCGCTTTGCCGAGCGTAACGGAATTAAGCGCGCTGCCGTAGAACGCGTAATCGCCGATTTCGGTAGCAGAAGCAAGGTTTGCACTCGAAAGCGCTTTTGCGCCGTAGAACGCGTAATCTCCCACGTATTCGGCTTTCGAAAGGTCTACGCCCGCGAGTTTTTCGTCGCCGTAGAACGCGTAATCGCCCACAAATTTAACGCCGGAAAGATTGAGCGAAGTAAGATTTACCGCGCCGTAGAACGCGTAATCGCCCACGGACTCCAGCGAATCGGGAAGCGAAACGGAAGTAAGAGCCGTCCTTTCGGAGTTGACTGCGCCGAAAGCGTAATCGCCCACGACAAGCGTGCCGTCGCCGAAAGTCACGGACTCGATACGCGGACTGTTTTCGAACACGCCGCGACCCATTTCGGTCACGCCGCCCAGCGTTACGGAAGTAAGCGGAGCAATGCCTGCAAACGCTCCGTCGCCAAGAGTTGCGACGCTGACGAAGTTGACGGAAGAAAGTTTGGTGGAAGAGAAAGCTTCCTTACCCACGTTGACGAGATTGCCGGCGGTGACGGAAGTAAGGCCGCTGCCGCTGAACGCACCGTCACCCACCGTCGTCATGCCCGCAAGGTTTACGGAAGTAAGCGACGTACAGTTCTGGAACGCATAGGCGGGAACGGCGGTAAGGCTGCCGAAATCCACGGAAGTAAGATTTTTACAGTTTTTGAACGCGCCTTCCCCGACTGTTATGCCGTCGGGAAGAACAAGCGAAGTAAGGCCGCTGCCGCTGAACGCGTATGCGCCCACTGCCGTTACGCCGGTAAGGTCCACTGAGGTAAGACCGCTTATGCCGCTGAACGCACCGTCACCCACCGTCGTTACGCCCTCGGGAAGCGTAAGGCTTCCGCTGTAGCCCACGGGAACAAGCTCCAGACGGGTCTTGTCCTTGTTGAACAGCAAGCCGCCTTCCGACGAATAGTAAGGATTGCCGGCGGGCGCAGTAAAGGAGCTTAACAGCGAGCAGCCTGCAAAGGGCGAATCCTTGCTTTTATCGATAAACGTGTTGTCAGACAGAGTAACGGAAGTAAGCGACGCGCAGTATCCGAACGCATAAGCGCCGAGCGAATAATTGCCGGCGGGCAAAGTAAGCGAGCTTATCGCCGTGCCGTAGAACGCGTAATCGCCCACGTAATTGAGATTAGAGGTTGAGAAAGTCAGGTTTTCAAGCGAAGAGCAGCCCTGGAACGCGCCGTTTTCCACTCTCGACGCCTTGATGTCGAACGAAGGAAGCGAAGTGCAGCCCATGAACATATACGCGCCGATGACGGTGTTTGCGTCGGTAGTTACGGAAGTAAGCGACGTGCAGTTCTGGAACACGAAGCTGCCTGCGACCCTGAGTCCGCTTAAATCGATGCTTTCAAGCGCGCTGCAGCCGCGGAAAGCGTAATCGTAAGCGGTGGTAAGGCGCTGCTGATTTTCAATCTCGGTAAGCGAACGGCAGCCGTCGAAGGCGTACTTACCGATGGTAATCGCGCCCGTAGACTGGGCGTTGTTCACCTTGTCGGTAAACTTCTGCAATACTATTTTCTCGAGATTTACGCATCCCGCGAAAGCCTTTTCGCCCACGACGGTACATTCGGAAGGAATGACCACTTCTTTAAGATTGGTACAGCCCGAAAACGCCTCTTCGGGGATTTCGGCAAGCGTGGTGGGAAGCACTACTTTGGTAATGGTCGTATTGTTCCTGAAGCAATCCTTGTCAAGATACATTACGTTAAGGTCGTCGGGAATGACTACCTCGGGACCGCCATAATAATCATAAAGATAATAACTGTTGACGTAAAAATCTTCGCCCACGGTGATCATCACGGATTTAGAAAGGCTTATGCCGCCCGCGGTAGCCGTTACCGTGACGTAAGTCGAGCCCTTTTTGTGCGAAGTAAGCACGCCCGCACCGGTAACGCTTGCAACGGCGGGGTTGCGGCTTTCGAACTTGTAGCTTACGCCCGTAAGATACCACGGCTCCACCGTTACCTTGGAACGCAGGTTTACCGTCGTGTTGGGATTAAGCTCCAGCACTCCGCCGCTCACGTCGGCAAGATAATCGTCGGCGTTAAGAATGGGTTCTATCTTGATGGATTCGGGGACGGGAGCCTCTTTCGCGGTACCCGAAACGTTGATTTCGATTTTAGCCTTTATTTTGTCGGCGGCGGCTCCGCTTGAATCCGTGGAAGCATAAAGCGTTGCGGTCGTCGAGCCGGCGTTTGCACCGAAAAATTCGTTCTGATAACCGCGGACAATGCTTTGACGGTCAATCTTCCAATACATTCCGGCCGCTTCGGTGGAATCGGGAAGCGCGGTCATCGTCGCCTTATAGCTTTCGTTGGGCGCAAGGTTAAGCGTGTAGACGTTGTAGGTTACGTCTGCGTCGTCCACCTTTTCGGTAACCGTTTCCTTAAAGGAAAGCTTGTCGTCTGTGGTAATTTCCACCGAGTCGGGGAAAGTAACGGCGCTTGCGGCATTGACGCGGTAAACGGTCTGGTTCATGGCGTAGTCGTCCACGGCAACGTAAAGATTACCCGTGGTCGCATATTCGTCGTAGTAGTCGGTTATTTCAAACGACACCGTGGTGGTGGAACCTTTCTGCGAGTAAACGGGCACGGGATATTCGGTCAGAAGCGTGAGATAATTGCCCGTGTTGGTGCTTTTTACGTAGCAGGGAAGCACCGCCTGAGCGTAGTGGTTGTCGTAAACGTCCACGTCCATGTAAATGCGGTACTTGACTTCCTTGTTTTCGGTATACGGCTCGAAGCGGATACGGTAATCGGTAATTACGGGCGCTTCGTAGTCCACCGTAAAGTCGAAAGTAAAGGAATTTCTTTCGGGCGTTTCCCCTCCCTCATAGTCGAGAGAACCGCTCATCGTGACGGTATAGGATGAATTGTTGTTAAGCCCGTAGAAAAGCGGGTCGATTTCCAGCATGACGGGGGACCCGAGATTTGCGCCGCCCGCGGCATAAGCCTTGCGCACATTGTGCTCGGTCTTGCTGTAAATAAGCTCTCCCGTCGCGCTGTCCGTTATATTGATATCCATGGTTTTTGCGCCGCGCAACAAGCCCGCATAAACCATGTAAAGCTCGTAAAGCGTGCGGTTGCCTTCCTCGTCGTAAGCGGAGATTGCCGCGTACTCGTCGGAGGCGGGAATTTCGGTATCGAAGTCGGACATTTCGTAAAGATAACTGCCCAAAGCGATTATGTACTGGTCATCGTCGTAAAGTCCCAACGGCCGAGTGGGCGCGTTGGACGCCTTTAACTTATCCTCCTCCTCGATGGAGGTATCAGCCTCCGATTCGGCGATTTCGTACATGCTGTAATCGAAAAGCGGTCCGTCCGTCCAGTCGCCGTAGAACGCGAGGAAAGGTATACCGATGTCTTCCGACGCGGTACCCTTGTCAAGGCGGATAAAGCCCTCGACGTACATTCCGTTTTTAAAGCTGTTTTCTATATATGCTTTTCCGTCCGCGCCCAAAGTAATTTTGACGCTGACTTCAACGCTGCCCGACGCAGGCACCGTTATGATTCCGCCCTCTGCAACCGCCGCGCCGTCCGCCTTGAACTCTGTTTTGCTGTCGGCAAGCATATAAGCCTTTTCGGCAACGGTCTTGTTGTCGGAGGCAAGCGTTTCGGTCATGACGTAAGCTTTGGGGCTGTAGGTTATGGCGCTGTCCTTCATGTTGCGGACGGTAAAATTCATTTCGTAAACGCCCGTGCGCGATTTGTCGTCGCCCAGCTCCAGCTTGGTCTTGTCAAGCACGTTGCCTTCTTTGTCCGAAACGGTGATGTAGCCGTCGGTGTTAATCGCCTCTTTGATGCCCGCAAGGCCCGCGCCCTGTTTTCTGGGCGAATAGGGATTGCCCTCTTCGTTGAGCGCGATGGTAGCGGTGCTCATAAGCAGCTGGTTTACTTTCGCGTTAAGCGCTTTGCCCGAAAGTCCTTCGGTGCTTTCCACGTGCTGACGGAGCAGCGCGACCGCGCCCGCCATGTTGGGCGCCGCCATACTGGTGCCGCTGTACTCGTCGTAGCCGCCGGGCACCGCGCTGGTTATTTCTCCGCCGTGAGCGGTGATTTCGGGTTTGAGTTTAAGGTCGGGCGTGGGGCCCCAGCTGGAAAAGTCGGACATAAAGGGACCCGCCGTGTAGTCGCGCGAGAACGTAACCGTACCCGTGCCGCGCGGAGAGTTGCTGTTTGCCGCCGTTTCCATCAGTTTTCCGGCGTCCATGCCTATGGAGCAGGTGGGAACGGGGTTTTCCACCTCGCCCAGCGACATTCTTATGGTGCCGGAAAGGTTGTTGTAGATTATGACGCCGATTGCGCCCGCGCTCATTGCGTACTGGACTTTCTCCTCGAACGTGATGTCGCCGCGTTTTACAAGCGCGATTGAGGGACTGCGCTTAAGGTTGTTGCGTACCGTGGTGGTATAGTTGGACTGTCTGCCCACGCCGCCTACAAGCACGTATTGAAGAGTAAGCGAGCCGTCGGGATTGGGCGACACGCCGTTTGCCTGTGCGGCGTCGAAAATTCCGCCGACAAAGTCAAGCTCGTTTCCGTTGGCGTCGGAAGCCTCGGTGATGAACGCGACCGTACCCTCCCCGCTTGCGTCGGCGTTAGCCATTATGTAAGGGGACTTCTGGCCGTTGATGGAGGCAACGGAAAGCGCCGCCGAATACGTGGAGGGCGAACCCACCGTGCCGCTGTCGGGGTCGGAAGCAAGGTTGGTGCCGTTGCCGCCGCCGAAGCCCGCGCTGTAATCGTTGCTTGCCGCGACGACAAGGCTTATGCCCGCTTCCTCAACCTTATTATATATACCGGTAAGGTAAGCGTCGCTTTCGTCGTCCGAAAAGCCCGCGCTGGAACCAAGACTCATGTTGATGACGTCCACGCCCAACGCAACGCAGTCGTTTATGGCTGCGAGAATGTCTATCGTGTCCGCGCCGCCCAGCATCTCGCTGTCGGGGTCGTCGGTAAATACTTTCATGATGGCAAGCTGCGCCTCGGGAGCGACGCCCACGAAACGCTCGTCGGTTTCGGCGTTGACCACTTTACCGTCGTCTTTGCCCGCGACTATGCCCGCGACGTGAGTGCCGTGGGTGGAATATGACGGATATACGTCGGGGTCGTCGTCGGCGTAGTCGAACGCATAGGGAACTTTTGCGTTGTAATAAACCTGCTCCACCGTAGTGTCGGGCGCAAGCGAGTTTTTGGCCATTGTAGCGCCGAACTTGGACGCAACGTACTCCTTGTCCCAGATATCGTCGCCGTCTTCGGGCATAATGGAAAAGGCGGGGTGCGAATAATCGAGACCCGTGTCGAGAATGGCTACTACCATGCCGCGGCCCTTATAGGAAATACCCGTGGTATCGTAAATACCCGTGGTGTAAACGTTGGCGTTGTTGGTAACCGCCACCATGTCGGGCACGTCATAGGATTCGGAATAGTACACGCCTTTCACGTTGTTGACGGCGCGCACCTTGGCGAGGTCCTCGTTTTTAATCTTTATCGCCACGCCGTTGTTAAGCGCGGTATAGGAATATTTGTATTCGTAATCGATTCCCTTTTTGTCCAGCGCGTCGAGAAATCTCTGATGCGAGGCAAGCATGGCCGCCGACTTCTTGGTCGCGGCATAGGAATCGGTATAATCGGTGAAAGAAAGACTTGTGCGGGTGTCGAGATATGTATCCATGATACTGTCGCCGCCCAGCTCCACTATCACCCAGCGCTCGGACTTAGGGGAAAAAACGTTTTTACTTACGACGTCGTCGTTGTAATATTGTTCTCTTAAGCCGTCGACGTCCACCGTTCCGGTAACGTCGGTAAGACCTGCGGCTACTGCCGCCTCCACGCGCTGAGAAGATGCAGCGTCAGGGTAAACGACGTCGGTAAAAGTAACCGCCACCGTAAACGCCATGAGAAGCGCAATAACCTGAACAAAGCGTCTTTTTGCTTTTATTTTCATAAGTACCTCCGAAAAGTCCACATAAAGAGTAGCCGAAACCTTGCCATCACCTTCGATGGCAAAGCATATAAATACTATCATAACGAAAGCGATTTTGCAAGTTTTTTGCCCGTTTTTTCGATATTTGTCAAAATTTTCACACAACAAAAAAAATTTTTTGCCTTTTTTAGTTGATTTTTTCCGTATGTCAAAATCCGCCCAAAAAGGGTGTTTTTTGCGGAAAAAAAAGCTTTTTTTGCAACAAAACAGGCTTTTTCTGATATGTTATGAATTAATCCGCCCGTCTATCCGCCCAAGCGGAAAAATATCCTCAAAAACGGGAAAAGGTAGATTTTTTTGCGCGAAAATGCCGCCGTACGCCTTTTCACATTAAATCAAAACGCATAAATATACGGCTTTAACAGGATAATAATCATGATTACATAAGGAGAAAAATGCTTAAATATGGCGTCAGTCAACCCGTTTGAAATAAAAAAGGAAAAAATCGAAGACGGCTTTAAGGAGCTTGACAGGTTAAGCTTTGCCCCCTACGCGGACTTAGAAAACAATCCCTGCGCCCGTATGTGGATTCTTTTTATGAACGCGGTGGAAATTTCCTCGGTTTTATTAAAGCATTTTCTGATATCCGAATGCGCCTGTCAGGACCTGAGAAGAGAAATGGCGCTTTTGTCAAGGGCGGACCAATTCCAGCAAAAGGGGGTTACGGTATCGTTAACGTCGCCGCAGCCCTTAATCGAACAAGCCGTTCTTTACGAACAGCTTAACACGGAGCTTAGCGCAGTCCTGGCGCAGAACGAAACCGACCGATACGTCAAAGCGGCGCTGGATTTTGCGCTTATAGAGGACGTTGACCACCTGTACAGATTTTCCAACCTGCTTAAATTGGAAAGCGACGTCAAAGCGGAAATATTTACGGGCGGAATAACCGAAATAATGCCCGCAAGGCCCACGATAAGTCAGCACCGCCACCCTTTCGACGACGTAAAACATACCGTTCCGTCTGAAATATCCGGATTAAAGACTCGGCTTAATATCGCGGCAGTAACAGCCGCCAAACGTCAGACCCTTAATTTCTTCATGAATGCGGGCGCGCTTTACGGTTCGGACGCGGCAAGACGTCTTTTTGCCGAAATCGCCTTGACGGAAGAGCAGCATCTTACCCAATACGACTCTTTGGCCGACCCCGCACTCAGCATCACGGAAAAACTTCTGATGTGCGAATACACCGAATGTTATCTTTATTATTCGGCATACCTTGACGAAAAGGACGAAAAACTGAAAAACGCGTGGGAACGGCGGTTTATAAGGGAGGCGGCTCATCTTAAAAAGGCGGCGGAACTTATGAAAACTTACGAAAACAAGGATTACGCGCAACTTATTCCGCAGGAAAATTTCCCCGAGAAACTGTCGTTTAACGACTTTACGGAAGCCAATAAGAATTACATAAGAAAAGTGATTAAAGAAACGGCGGATAACACCGCGCTTTTGGAGGATTACGTAAAGGTCGGGGAACTGCCCCAAAACTGCGCGTTCTTTAAATACAACGGCTTGCTCACTCGCCCTTACGAAGCCGTGGCAAGTCATTTCGTCGTCCAAAACCTGATAGAGCGCGACGGGTGCGATTACCGATTCGAAACTTCACCCCACCCTTTGCCCGCGATGAGAGAACGCGCTTTTGACAATATCGAAGTGGGAAGATAACATCTTTTTCCGCGCCGCGGCTACGCTGACAAAAATAAGGGTCCGAAAGACGAGAATCCGGCTTGACGCGAAGAGCAAAATAATTGCGCGGGATTCAGAAACAGACGGGCAAGCTTAAAAGGCGAAAAATCCGCCTTAAAAAACAGCAAGTCCGCCTTTTAAGACGGTTTGCTTTTTCAAGGCGGACTTTATGCCGTAAAAATTCTGTTAATGATATATCATTGACTTTTATAGGCTTTTTTTGTCATAACGGGTTTCCTGACGGACGAAGGCCCGAATGCCTTTTTCAGCCGTGCAAGCGCTTTTTCGTTGAATAATTCGGGTTTGTTCAGGTAAAACCATCTTATTGCGTCGCGTATGGATTCCTCGGGCGGACGCGGTGAATAGTTAAGCTCCTTCGTTGCCTTTTCGTGGGAAAATTCGTGCGGCGCGGAAATAGTGTACAGCGAATATTTGGTAAACAGCGGTTTTTTGCCGCAGATACGCGCAAAAAGCTCCATGGGAAAAGCGAAAAGCCGCACAAACCACATTGCGATTTTAGGCGCGTGCTTTTTCTCTCCCGTCACCTGCCTTACCGCCGCGTAAATCCTGTCCACGGTCACGGACTCTCCCGACAGAATGTAACCTTCGCCCGCTTTGCCTTTTTCCGCCGCGGCTAAAATTCCGTCGGCAACGTCGCGCACGTCCGCGAAATCGTAGCCGCCTTTTAAAGAAATCCTTATCTTACGGTTGACTATTTCCACAAAAAGTTCGCCCATCTCGGACACGCGGTAATCCTCGGGGCCGATTATTCCCGAAGGATAAACGACCACGCCGTTAAGTCCGCGGCCTATGGCGTCGAAAACCGCTTTGGTGGCAAGCGTCTTGCTCTTGGCGTAATCGCCCACTATTCCGTCGGGGTCGAAAGAAAGGGGCTCGGTCATTTTAACCCCGTTTTGGGGAGGTATGACGTGGACGGAGCTTGTATAGACGAAACGCGCAACGCCCTTTTCAAGCGAAACTTCCGCGACGTTTTTCGTCCCTTCGACGTTGACCTGATAGACGCGGTCTTTGTTGCCCGCGCAAATGTCGATGATTCCCGCAAGGTGAATTACGGTACTGTCTTTTTCGATGACGGACTCCAAAAACTTTCGGTCCGTTACGTCGCCGCGCACGATTTCCACGTTTTCGGCGCCCTCGAAAACGGCGCTCTCGCCGGGAAGAAGCACGGCTTTTACAATAGCGTCTTTCTTAAGCATGAGTTTTCCGACAAGGTTGACGCCTAAGTGCCCTGCCGCACCGGTAACGATATATTTCATTGTTCACCGCCTCCTTTATGGAATATAGAGAAAAGCGGTAGGTTTTTTACGGAATTTTTCAGTCCTTACAATGAATATGTTTACGGTAATTATCTATTATTTTGTGTCCGTCGGTTGCGTCCAGTCCCTCGATATGCTCGTCGCGCATGATTTCCGTTGTGCGGTTGAGTATCCGCATGAGCTCCTCGGCGTCTTCCCTTCCGATTTTATCGATAAAATTGCGGAGAAACGCGTTTGTGGAAGCAAGTTTTTCATTGATGTACTGTTTGCCTTTTTCGGTAATGCGAACGTCCACTTTACGCCTGTCGCCGTCCACTTTTTCCAGCCTTACCATGTCCTTGCGCGTAAGGCTGTTGATGATGGCGGTAATCCTGCCCTTCGTAACGCCAAGTTCCTCGCTGAGCAGCGAAGGAGTGGCGGGTTTGTCGCCGTAATCCCTAATGATAAAAAGGAATGCGGTTTCGCCCTCTAAAAACGCGGACAAGTCCCTGACCGACGGAAGCGAAATCAGCTTTTTAAGAGTGTCGCAAAAATTTTTTGTAAGTATTTCCATGGTAAGTCCTCCTTTGACTTAGGTTGCCGTCGCGCTTTTTTACCGTAAAAAACATACCCTTTCAACTACGATTATATTCCGTTTAAGAAAATAGTCAATACAATCGGGTAATTTTTCATCGGCTTTTCACATTGTGAAACTTTTTTTATTTTTAAACAAAACGGTCTTTTTGATTTTTTTTATCTGTTTTTTCTTAAAATTTTACGCTGCTTTATTGCGTTTTTATTCTTGTACGGTTACCTGTATTCCGCAGGTAGCCTCCGCGCTGACTTTTCCGTCTGCGACCTTTACCCTGACCAGCCCGCCGCCCACGGGTACTGCGCCCTCCATATCCCCGAACGCGGAAAAAGGTTTGACCGATACGGTTTTGCCGCCCGGGGAAGTAATTCTTACGCCCAGAATACGGGTGACTATGTAGTCTATCACGCCCGCGCTCCAGCCGTGGCACAAAGAGTGACGGAAGCCCACGTAACAGAACTTTCCGAAGTCGCCGTGGATATCCTTTTCTCCCTTTTCGGGCAGTCTGTCCACAGGCGCGGCTCCCTTTGTCCACTCGACGTCGAAGTCCTCCCAAAACGAGGTTGCGCCCATTTTAAGCATTGCGCCGTAGTATTCCTCCATCATTTCGGCGGCGGCTTTATCCGAGGCGTAATCGTGCGCCGCGTTAAGCACCGCCCAGCTCATAAAGGTACTCATTCCTTTTGCCCCGCCTTTTATCAAAAGGTCGGCGTCCGCATCGTATCCCGCGATAAGGCTGAGTGCGATTGCCTGTTTTTTGTCCTTTGCCGCCGCGCGGGAGCGCTTTAGTTTTTCCAATACGCTTTTCGTGTGCGGGCAAACGTAACCGTCAAGCCTGAACAGTCTGTCCGCGGCGTGCATGCTGAGCGCGGCTATGGCGCGCACGCCCGCTTTTTCGTCGGGAGTGTCATGCGACGGCCAGTCGAGAAAAATACCGGGCGTAGCCACTTCACCCTCATCGGTGACGTAACCGTCGAACTGTTCGGTTAGGCGTTTGAGATATTCGGCGTTGTCGGTAAAATAAGCGTCCGTGTCGCCCGTGCGGTAAACGTATTCGTCAAGGCACATTATCCACCACAGCGAATAGACGGGCATGGTGTTCATCCATTCGGGAAGAGGGGTCGAGCGGCGCGAAAAATCTATGGCGCGGCGAATGTAACTCGCATTTCCGTAAAGGTCAAGACCTGCAAGCACTTCGGGGTACATATCCCCCACCCATACCAGCCTGTCGCGCTTTATCCCGTCCCACAGCATACCGTTCTGAATACAAAGGGTAAGCGTGCGGGCGGCGGTTTCGTAAATGCGGTTTACCGTTTCGTTTTCGCACTTGAAAAAGCCGTCGCGCTTATAGTCCGCATGCGTGTATACCGCGACGATGCTTTTAATCTCCACATCCTTTTCCAAAGCGTCCAGCCTTACGAATCTGAAACCCGACTGAAAATATTCCTGATCGGATAGTATCGTAAGGAAAAACTCGGCGTCCCTCAGCGCATGGTCGTTGCAGCCCGCGCACTTTTCTGCGGACTCGATTTTTATGCCGTCGTCCGTCTTAAGCTTTTCCGTACCCACGGCGCAGGAAAAAGTTTCGCTTACGCTTTCGCCCAGTCTTACGCGCACCTTTGCGTTTGCCTGACTTGCGAGTATGCGCACGCCGCCCGAAAGCTCCCGTCCGAAGTCCAGCACTACATAGCCGCCCTTTCTGACTACGGTAAGCTCCTTTTCGTTTAAGGTAATCTGAAGCTCCTTCTCCTTCAGTAAAGACTGCGTGTTTTCCGCGTTTTCGTAATGAACCACTCTTGACGGAAAAACGTATTCTTTGACCGTATCGGGGGCGCACTTAACTGTTGAAAATTCTTTCATTTTTCTCCTGATTGATTGTTTTAAAGTTTTATCCGCCTTTTTTAGGCTTTTTGTTTTTCGCCTTTATTTTATCGCGACGCGTAATCGGTTAAATTTTACTGCACTTTTTCGGCGGACTTTTATGCCGCTTAGTGCGTGAAAAAACGTTTGTTTGACTTTGACGGTTTCGATTTCCGCCTTTTATGTTTCCGTGCCTGTATCGCGCCCGCGGTTTCTTTAGCGTAACGGATTCCAAAGACAGCCGTGTTCTCCGCGCGCGGGCTTGACTGTTCGGCGACACGACTACCTGACGCCCTAAACCCCGCATACAATGTGTTGCTCGCGCGGGCTTGACTGTTCAGCGACACGACTACCTGACGCCCTAAACCCCGCATACAATGTGTTGCTCGCGCGGGCTTGACTGTTCGGCGGCGGAAAGCAACGGAACGATTACAAAAAAACCTCTTCGGTTGCCGCGATTGAACGGGAACAAGCGAATTTTTTATTCCCCTTCGGGTTTTACTTCCTCGCTTTCTTTACCGCCGTTTGAGGTTAAGGTCATGCCGCGCAAAAGTTCGCGTATGTCTTTGAGTATGTCGTCCTGCGTTTCGGCTTTTTCCTGTTCCGCTTTTTCCTGTTCCGCTTTGGCTTTGGCTTCTTCGTCGCGCTTACGGGCAAGCAGCTCTATGTCTTTTTTCTTCAGCCCCTGCATGCGCATCTTAAGATATTCAGCCTTTTCAAAGCCGTAAAAACGCGCGTTTGCCGCGTCGCGCACTTTGTTTATGGTCCTGACGATGGCAAACAGGATAAACGCTACAATCAGAAAATTGATAATCGCCGTTATAAAGGCGCCCCAATCGATGTATATGGAATTTGCCATGTCCACTGCGCCCGTTTCGTCCCTGACTTCCTTAAGCATGGTTACCGCGGAATCAAGTCCGTTGCCCGTACCCGCAAGCGCCCAGTTGACAAGCGGCTGAAAAACCTGTTTGGTAAGCGCGGTTACTATGGCGGTAAACGCGCTGCCCACGATAACGCCGACAGCCATGTCTATAACGTTGCCGCGGGTGATAAAGGTCTTGAATTCGCTGAAAAATTTCCTCATATCTTCACCCCTCTTATTTGGACATTATGTATATAATAATGCTTTTTAAAAACAAACGCAAGTAATTTTTTTTGCAATTTGCGCACGAATTTCTTATAAAAATTGCAAAAAAATAAAACAAAGAGGAATATTTTTTGTAAAAATCCGCTTTGTTTTATCTTTGAGCGAACGTTTTTTTATCAAAACGGTTTGTAATACGGTTTTTTTAATTTTTCCGATTTTAAATTAAGCCCGCGTTTTTATTTGCCTTGCTTTGCGCGACAGCCCTGATTTTACCTTCCTTACGTCAGGCAATGGCTATCCTCGGCATGAAAAGGGGTTCCTTTTCCATTTCCGCCTGTATAAATTCCGTTAGCAGCCGGGTTTTGATTTCGTTATACTCGGGGTTGTCGAAAAGGTTATAGTGCTCCTCGGGGTCGGCTTCGAGGTCGAAAAGCTCGCCCCGCGGCTGATTGAGATATATGCTCAGTTTATATTTCTGATTTATATAAGTGCGGACGTTGACTTTTCCGCGCTCGTGATTATGCTCCACTATCGCCCAATCGCGCACGGATTCGCCGGGGGTTACAAGCGCTTTTTTCTGCGACACTCCCGCCACTCCGTCGGGCGCCTCTATTCCGCAGAAGTCAAGCACGGTCTGCATAAAGTCCACGCTGGACATTATCGCGTCCGAAGTTTTCCCCGCGGGAATGACTCCTTTAAGGCGCGCGGCAAACGGCACGCGCACAAGGTCGTCGAACATAAAAGGGCCTTTTGCGATAAGCCCGTGCTGGCCGTAGTAATGCCCGTGGTCGGTGGTGAATACGACAAGCGTGTTTTTGCTTAATCCCAGTTCGTCCAGCTTATCGAGAATTTTGCCGATGTATTTGTCCATAAGGCTGACCATGCCGTAATAAACGGCGATTTTCTTTTTAAGCTCCTTTTCGTCGTAAAGGTGCGAGTGCACTCCGTGCAGCCACTTGCCGTACTTGGATGTATCGGGTTTTTCACACTGCGAAAGGCGGTGAAAATCGCTGTTCCTCAAATGCTCGGAGTCGAAAAGTCCTTTGACTTCCATATCGTCGGGATTGTACATGGTGTCCCAGGGCGAGGGAGCGTAATAGTCGGGATGCGGGTCGAAAAAGCTTGCCCATAAAAAGAAGGGCTTATCTTCCGCGGCGTAATTTTGAAGCATGGCGTTCGTTCTTTCGGCAATCCAGGCGTCGTAATGGTATTCTTCGGGAATATCCCAGTGAAGGCGCGGCGAATCCTTGGTCATGTTGCCAGTGGGCTGAAGAAAATAATCCCGCCAGTTTTTGCAGCCCTTTTCCTCCAGCCACAACGCGTAATGCTGCCCCACGTGCGCCTCCGTGGTGTGGTTGCGCGCAAGCTCTACGTGGTTAAAGCCGTAAAAAGGACCGTGAAAAGTCTTCCAGAACTCAAGGTCCTGAAGCGTGGGATACGCCTCCAGCGAGGGATATTTTTCGGTAGAGGCAAGCGGCTGGAAATGAGCTTTTCCTATAAGCGCCGTTTCGTACCCCGCCGCCGCGAAATCCTCGCCCAGCGTGTGCTGCGACTCCGGCAACTTGGTTCCCAGCGTCCATGCGCCGTGCTGCGAGGGATATTTGCCCGTAATCCATGACGCTCTTGTGGGCGTGCAGGTGGGATTAACCGCGTAAGTGCGGTTCATGTAAACGCCTTCGTCGATTATGCGGTCGATGTTGGGCGTTTTGATTTTTTTATTGAATTTCCCTATGGTTTCGTAGTGCTGCTGATCGCTTGTGATAAACAGTACGTTTAATTTTTCGCTCATTTTTCCCTCCGATATAAAGTCGGTTAAAGTTTTTTTTCTTTACTTTTAAAATTCGTTATTTTAAGTATTGCCTTACACTGTTTTCAGCAAAACTCCCGACACGTTTTTAAATCGCACCTTTATTATTATAAATCCGGATTGTCTTTCCGTAAACGAATAAATTGCGCTTTAGATAAATTTGTCTTAAAAATCGTTTCGTTTTTGCTCCGCCGACGGTTTTACAGCAAGAGATAAAATACCGCGCCCAGCACGCCCGACCCGATAATTACGAATATGGGGTTGAGGTTGTACTTGCGCAAAAAGAACATGGAGGCAAAGAAAATTATCACCGAAACTATGTTGAGCGCCGTGATATCCGTGGTAAAACCTCCGTCGCCCCACAGCGACAAAATGAGTATGCCTATACCTGCCGAGGCGATAAGCGCCACTATGGCGGGACGCAAAAGTGCGATGGTGTCTTTTACGAATGACAGACTGCGGAATCTGTAATACAAAAACGCCAGAAGCGAAACTATTAACGCCGACGGCAGAATACAGCCCGCCGTAGCCACAAGTCCGCCGCCTATGCCCGCCACCTGATTGCCCACGAACGTCGCGGAATTTATCGCAATGGGTCCGGGAGTCATTTCCGCAATCGTGATAAGGTCGGTGAACTTGGTCATGCTTAGCCAACCTTTATCTTCCACCACGTTGCTTTGTATAATGGGAATAGCCGCATAACCGCCGCCGATACTGAACGCGCCTACCTGAAAAAATACCCAGAAAAGTTCGAGATAAATCATTTTTCGCGCTCCTTTTCCCTTTCCGACGGCGAAACGGACTTGCCGCTTTTTCCGACGGTTTTTTTCGGCGCGGCTTTTCCTTTAGGACTGTCAAGTTCTTTCTTCTCGGGCGTTGTAATTTGCTTGCTGTCCGAATCTTCCGCGTCTGTTGCGGTCTGCTCGGTATTTCCTGTTTTATCTAAAGTTAAGGTTTGTTCGGTTACTGTCGATTGCTCGGGCGTTGCGGTTTGTTCAAGCATTGCCGTTTGCTCGGGCGTAGCTTTTTGCTCGGTGTTTTCCGTATGTTCGGGAGCTAAGGTCTGCTCGGTATTTCCTGTTTTATCTAAAGTTAAGGTTTGTTCGGTTACTGTCGATTGCTCGGGCGTTGCGGTATGCTCGGCGTTTTCCGTATGTTCGGGCGTTGCGGTTTGCTTGCCGCCCGAAAGCGGCTTATCTTCCGATGTTTGTTGTCCTTGCGCGGGTTCCGCTTCACGCGCGCTTGATTTTGTGGCTTGCTCTTCTTTTTGCGCGGCGTCCTGTTCCCCGTCGGAGGGGGCTAAAGAAGTCGGATTTGCGTTTTTTGAAAGACTTTTTCTGCGCTTTTTGCTTTTTGCGGCAGCCTTAAACAGGAAAATACAAACCGAAAGCAAAATACAGCCCAGAATTATGAAAATGACGTTTACGTCCAGAAAAAACGTCAGTATGAAAGCCGCCGCCATGATGATAACGAAAAGCGCGTTTTTCTCCTTGAAAACTCCGCTGCCCATGCGGATAACCACGTCGCAGATTACCGCCGCGACGCCCGCCTGCATGCCTTTCATGACCGCGCCGACAACGGCGTTCTCGCGGAAAGCGTTGTAAAAAAACGATATGACGGTAATTATTATGACGGGCGGCAGTACGGTTGCAAGCATGGCTATCATCGCGCCCGCGACGGAGCCTATTTTATACCCCGTAAGTATCGCCGCGTTAACCGCAATCGCGCCCGGCGAGGATTGCGCTATCGCCGTAAGGTCCATCATTTCGTTTTCTTCCAGCCATTTAAGGTCTTCGACAAACCTACGGCGCATAAGCGGAATTATGACGAACCCGCCGCCAAAAGTAAATGCGCTTATATAGAAACACGTAGTAAAAAGTTTCCAATATTTTTTTGCCTTGTTCATACGAAAAAAACGCTTCCTTCGAGTATTATTATATCATTTGACAAACCATTTGTATAATACTATAATTTTATAAATACCATAATAAAATCATTATAAGGAGAAACCGAATTGACTTTGCGCCATTTACGCATATTCAAGGAAGTGTGCGAGCTTAAATCCGTGACGAAAGCGGCAAACAAACTTTATATCGCTCAGCCCGCCGTCAGCGTCGCGATAGCGGAACTTGAAAAGAAATACGACGTTAAACTTTTCCAGCGCATAAAAAACCGCATGGTCATCACAAGCGCCGGTAAACAGCTTTACGAGCGCGCTTTGACGGTCCTTAACAATTTTGACGATTTCGAATCGACCGCTTACGAAAGCGGCAAGACCTGCGGACTTAAAATAGGAGCTTCTCTCACAATAGGAACCTTTCTTTTGCCCGCCATGATAAAAAAAATAAGGGAATTTTACCCCGCGGTCAAACTTCAGATAAAAATATTTCCCAAAAACTCGGTGGAAAAAATGGTGCTTACGGGCGAACTTGACTTCGGGCTTGTGGAAAACTCGGTGACCGACGCTCATCTTGACGCGCGGGAGTTTTTTGAGGATAAACTGGTTGCGGTATGCTCGCCCGATTACCTCGCCCCCGAAAAACTGCGGTTTAAGGACGCGGACAAATACGACTTTATACTTAGAGAATCGGGAAGCGCGTCGCGCGAAAAATTCGAGCAGCTTGCGAAAAAACATTCGGCCGCCGTGACGCCGTTTATAGAAACGGTCAATCCGCAGGCCGCCGAAAGCTGCGCCGCCGCGGGACTGGGCATCGCCGTGCTGCCCTTAAGCATGGTCCGCGCCCGCCTTGACAGGGGCGAACTGCGCACGGTTCCCGTAGTGGACGCGGATTTCAAAAGGTCCTACTGCCTTATTACCCACAAACAAAAGGTATTTTCCTCCCTGCAAAAGGAAATAACCGAGCTTTGCGTAAACATGGGCAAAGAATATAAAAGCGGACCCGAAAATTTTTAATCCGTGCAAAGCAAAAAAACTCTTTTCCCGTCAGAATTGCAATTACTTTAACCCGTAAAGATAAACAACGCCGTAACTCAGGATTACGCGGACTACGTTTCGGCGCTTTCCGAAAGAGGACGCAGCGGCATTCTTAAACTACGGCTTAGACGTAAGCAACAACATCTGCAACGATTTTTTGCTTAAAGCCTCAGCCTTCGTTAGAAGCGGCCTTCACATGTTCATTAAGCGCAATGCCGCCTTAAAACGGAGTTAAACGGTCAACTCTTTACCGCGTAAAATAGCCCTGTTTTCCTTTTGCGCCGCCGTTTTTTTCATGAATTTTTTTTGTGATAGATTAAGTGTAATTAAAACTTTTCAAATGTGCCGACTTTTTTAATTTGTTTCTGTTTTACAATATTTACGAAAAAAATTTGAAAACATTTTTTTAACCCGACCGAAAAACAACAATTATCCGATGATAGCAACTTCATCGAAATAAGGTTTTTGCAGAAAAAAAATACTTTCTTTTTCTTTTGACTTTTTCTTCTTTAAATCTGTTTTATACTTAATATAAAAAAAGTTTTATACGGCTTTTTTTCCGGCAAAAAAAGCACCCCGACAAACTTCTGTCCATCGGGGCGCGGTTTTTTATTTATCGGTTTTTTACGGACGAATTGTAAAGCAGGCTGTTTATACGCCGCCCGTTGCTTTACTGCGATTATTCTCTGCCGACTTTCATTTTGCCGCTGTCCGCTAAAAGCAGAATGAACAATCCGCCCTGAACGGTTCTGTTTTTAAATCCGTAATGATAGCCGCGGTTTCCAAGGTCTCCGCGAATGGTGCCCATGTCGGTGTAATACCAATCGGTAAAGGGATAGCGGCTGGTGGACTCGCGCAGGAATTTTGCGACGGGCGCAAGCATTTTTTTGCGCTTTTCGGTGTTGGAAGTAAGCGTAGCCGCCCACAAAATCCAGTCGGACTTGGTGTACGAAGAACGGCTGTCAAGCGGTACGCCGTACTGATTTGCAACGGAAATATAGTAATCGATTTCTTTCTCGCGCACGTCTTCCTCGAAAAGTCCCGTGCCGAACATTACGTCGAAAGCCATGTTGTATTTAAGGCTGAAGGAATTGGTTTTGTCGTCGAAAACAAGCGGAGTCTGTTTACCGGCGGTAACGCACATACTTCTCCACTCGCGGGCGTAAGTTTCGGCAACGTCGACGTATTCGGCGGCTTCCTTAAGCTTACCCAAAGCTTTACACAGTATCGCGTAAGCGCGTATACCCACGATGGCCTTTACGGAAAGATTGATGTTTTTGTCGAGGTGACCCGCAAAATCGTCGGTGCACAGCTGATTACCGGGCATAAGACCGTATCTTACCAGATACTGAACCCAGGAAGTAAGAGTATCGAAGTTAGCCTTTGCAAGCGTAAGATCCCCGTCGGCAAGGTAAGTCGCCGCCATCATGACAAGCATGTTGCCGCACTCCTCAACGGGCATCTGACCGTCGAAATTATAAATATCGGCGGACGCGGGAAGATTGTAGAACATGGGATAATTATACGCTACATCGGGCTGATTGTAATCTCTTGAGTTGCCGTTGTCGTAATAATACTTTCCGATGTCCTCGCGGCGGCATTTCACTCCGTAAACCTGTCCCAGACAATAAGGATAGGTTCCCGCGTCGTGCGGCGCGAAATCGTATTTCCACACGGGCATATCGTTAAATTTGAAAATGGGGCGCATCATGCCTTTGACAAGCTCGGGGTTATAGATAAGGAAAAGCGGTATGGAAGGATAGCTTACGTCCACGGTAGCGATACAGCCGTTGGAGTGGCATTCCTTGGAAAGGAAAAGGACGTTTCCGTCACGGTCCTTGACAAGTTTATGCGCGCCCACCGCCTGACGGAGTCCGGCGTAAAGTATCAGAAGATAATCTTCACCGTACTTTTCCGCTTTTTTCTTAAGTTCCGCGTCGAAAGCGTTGAGTTCCTTGACGATTTTGTCGTATTCTGTGTAAGAATAAGAAATCGCGTCGAATATGGTTTTTCCGCCCTCGAACCAGTAGCCTTTAAGCCAGTCCCCGAAATAGAAAACAGATACGGTGTCGTCAAACGCGACGGTAAGCTTGCCCGTAACTTTTTCCGTTAAGTCACTGTGCTCGTTTTGAGCGGCTATGTATTTTTCGCTGCCGGCGTTGCATACAAATTCCAGCTTTCCGCTTGCAACGTATTTATCGATGGCTTCGCGGCTTACGAAAAACGCCTTTTCGCCCGTGAGGTACCAGTAGCCCCACTCCGCCGCGCTGTCGTCGTAAGCCTGACTCATGACAAGCTGCTTCTTAAGTCCGAACCAGGCGCATTCGCCCTCTTCAAGGACCTGAACGCCGCCGCGCACGGGCATAGCCTCTTTATCGTAGCAGCTTTCCTCGTGAAGGAACAGGCTTACCGAAATATTGCCGATTTTTTGTTTGGGCTTGATTTCGTAGGTAAGATAGCATACGGGGCAGGACAAAAGCTTAAGATTGCGCGGATTGAGCGGAGAAACAAAACTCACTTTAAGGTCGAACTCGGGTGCGGAAAACGCATAGTCCGTGCTGAACGCGGTAAGTTCCACGCTTGTTTGTTTAAGACGCTCGGTCCTGTCCTTGAAACCGAGAAACGAGTAGCTTTTTCCGTCGCAGCTGACTATTCCGTACACCCTGCGGCGCGCACCCGTCCAGAAAATCGTATCGGACTCGTTAAGTTTGTCCGACGGTGACCAGACCGAGAAAAACGGGTCCTTTACGAAAAGCGGGTAAGCGGGTAAAAGACGCCCGTTCTTGGTTTTGATTTTTGACAATGCCATTTTTGTATCCTCCCGAATTTTTTGCGGACTTATTCCGCCGTCCGCATAAACTGCTGAGTAGATTTTTTGCATTAAAAACATAAAAAACCTGAAAAAAATACGGCGGTGTTGCTTAAGTTTTCCGCTTTTATGCAAAACATTTCACGTTAATTATGATTATAATTCATAATCGGACTTTTGGCAAGAAATATTACGGCATTAAACCCATATAAAAATTGACATTTTCTTTTACGGCGTGATATAATATTGTTAATGACGAAAGCGCTTGACGAAAGTTTTTTTGGCTGACTATGTTAATTAGCGAATAATCTGAAAAAACGTTATCGCTTTTTTTGAACGGAGGTTGCTTTTTAATGAAAATCAGCAGAATCCGCCACGCCTGGCCGGAAAAAAAAGGGTTTAACCTGTTCCGCAGGCAGGGCCTTGAAGAATTTACTTTTCTGCATTTCTGGAAACCCGTTTATATGCTTGTGGACGGCGAAACCGTCCTTACCAAACCCAACGCCGTGATTTTGTTCGACAAATTCGTGCCGCAACACTTTTATTCGCCCGACAGCGACCTTATCCACGACTGGTTCCACTTCAGCGGCGACGACTCCTATGATATTCTCGCCGCGGCCGGTATCAAATTGAATACCGTCTATTACCCCGATAACTGCGGCTTTATCACCGATATCGTCAAAATCATGGAGGCCGAACTCTTCGGCGCCGAAAAGCACTACGAGTCGGTAATAAGCGATTACTTCGATATTCTTTTCCGCCTTATTAACAGGCGCATAGAATCCGATACCACGGAACTTACCATAGATTACCAGACTCAGATCGACTTCAAAACTTTAAGAAACCGCGTCTTTTCCAACCTCGATAAAAACTGGACAATTTCTCATATGGCGGAACAGATTAACCTTTCAGAATCGCGCTTTTACGTGCTGTATAAAGCCATTTTCAAAACTACCCCCAATCAGGACCTCATTGTTGCAAGAATGGATTTTGCCAAGCGGCTTCTCAGCCAGAACAGCACCATTCCCATTTTCGACGTCGCGCAAAAATGCGGTTTTTCAAACGAGTTCCATTTTATCAGACAATTCAAAAAACACGTGGGCATGACTCCGAAAAAATACGCTCTTCTGTACCGCGGGCAACAACAATGAAAATTTGTGTTCTTTAACTCGGTCAGTGTCTGTAATTAATCAGGATTGCTTTTACAACCCATAACCTTAATAAATTTATTTGTTTCGGTATATCGTTAATCATAAGTATTGCTATTATCGTACCGCGGGCAATAACAATGAAAATTTGTGTTCTTTACCTCGGTCAATGTCTGTGATTAATCAGGATTGCTTTTACAACCCATAACCTTAATAAATTTATTTGTTTCGGTATATCGTTAATCATAAGTATTGCTATTATCGTACCGCGGGCAATAACAATGAAAATTTGTGTTCTTTACTTAGGTCAGTGTCTGTGAATAGCTAGGCTTACTTTTCAGCCGATAACCTTGAAAAGTTATAAAATTAGGTATCTCGGTTATTCACCGTAAGGATACGCTCTTCTGTAACAAGGTCAATAACAATGAAAATTTGTGTTCTTTACTTAGGTCAGTGTCTGTGAATAGCTAGGCTTACTTTTCAGCCGATAACCTTGAAAAGTTATAAAATTAGGTATCTCGGTTATTCACCGTAAGGAAACGCAATTCAGCAGCACATTTATCCTACGTTATTTTTTTCAAAACGTTTTAACCGATAAATTTTGCCCGACTGATTTTCTCTTTTAAAAATCTTTTACTTTTGGGTTTCTGTACAATTAAAAATACTTGCGGAAAATCCGCGTCTTTGTTTTCGGAATTGACGCGTGCAGACTTTCCCTGTGTGCTATTTCAGCTACCGATAATTAATCGCAGAAAAATAAAATCTGTAATATTATTTTTCGCCGCCTCATATTAAGAATTACTCTTTCTTTCTGAGCCGTCGCTTGCGCCCTGTCTTTTGCTTCTTTGTTATCGCCTGTTCTTCGTTTCGCTTTTCAGATTAAATCCCCTTAGCACAAAATTAACGGTTACAACTATTTTAGACTATAAACCAATTACGTTCAGGAACGAAATCCCGTTTTACTTTAAATCTAAATCGGCTATCGGTAAAAATTAGGTCTATGTTTTGGTACACCCTTATTAAGAATTACGCTTTCTTTCTGAGCCGTCGCTTGCGCCCTGTCTTTTGCTTTCCCTTTCATTCATGATAAATGTCGGGCGCTGACTTCAGCTCGAAACAAATTAGCCTTAAAAGCAGATTTATCAAAATATGCCGGTTTCGTTTTAATACAGTAAAATCAGAATATCGCTTAAATTATATTTATAGATGATATCATAACTAATTTATTTATAAAAACATAACAATAATAAAGGAGCGCAATTGTTTTGTTAGATACGCATGATTTTTTAACGTTTATGTATCCCGCCGTTTTATTTGTAGTGGGCATAACTTATGTGCTTTGCGCAAAATTTTCCAAACCTAATTTTTTTATAGGGTACAGAACAAAATTAAACAGAAAAAATCCTACCCTGTGGAAAATTTCAAATTTTGTTTCCGGAATAATGTTTTTATGTTTCTGCTTTTTTCATTGCTGCGTTATACTTGCCCTTATTTCGATAAAATATATTGCGGGCTGTACCTTCCTCACCCTGACTGTACTTATACTGTCTTCGCAATTTCTTTTTGTGGTAGAATTGGTTGTGGTCATATGGGCAACCAACACCTTTACGAAATGGACAAGTAAAAAAATGAAAAAAGAAATAACGACAACGGAGAAAAACAGCTTATCTGATTCGGAACAGAAAAAATAAACGCTGCCCCTTATTAAAACGCCTTAATGTGGATAACTTTAATTAAAATGTGGATAACCCGATATTGCAAGCTGAGTTATCCACATTTTTTATAATTTGTTTATAAATAAGTCTTTTCTTATATCAGATGTAGTTTTTGATATGTCCCCTTTAATATATTTTTATCTTTTTGCTCTTTCCCATCCGTATTTTATCAAACCGTAAGAAGCATATAATTTCTTTCGCCCGTGCCGATAACGCCCCAAAATAAGCATTGTAATTTTATTTTTATTACACCTGCCCCTTATTTTATAAACATTTTCATTAAAAACAATCCATACAAGTTATTTTTTTTCGCTTGGCGATAAATTAAAACCTTTTCCCCGTCTGAAATTGTTTCACTTGAAACAATTTGCTTTTATTTTGTTGCCATTTCCCTGCTTTATAATTAGGCTGAACGTTAAAATGTTTCACGTGAAACATTTTAAACTGCCTTATTATACATAAAATAATGTTTCACGTGAAACAAAACCCCCGAAATAATCGTTTTTCGGGGGTTTTGCGGTTAAAATCGGCTTAAATCCGTAAAAAGTTATTGTTTATTCTCGTTAAGGGCGGGGTCATAATATTTTTCCACAATATCGAGGATATCGCAAATTCTGTCAAGGTCATCTCTGTTATAATAATCAATGTATATTCTGCCCTTTCTGTCGTTTCCAAGTGCGGATACTTTCGTCGCAAAAGACCTTTGCATGCGCGTTACCATATCCTTAAGTTCCAGGCTTTGCTCCTGTTTGGGCTTAACGGGCTTGGGATTAAGATAATTCTTAACCATTTTTTCAAAATCGCGCACCGTAACGCGATTATCTGCCCCCATGTTTGCAAGCTTAAGCTGGTCCGCCGCATCAAGCACAACCACAAGACACCTTGCATGTCCCGGAGAAAGCTTCCCCGACGCAACCATGTCCATAACGGGTTTTGTCAACGAAAGCAGCCTTAAAGTGTTGGCGACTGCAGGACGGCTCTTTCCGATGCGGTCCGCAACCTGTTCCTGCGTGTAGCTATATTCGTCCATAAGCTGTTTGATGGCAACCGCTGTTTCTATGGGGTTAAGGTCCTCGCGTTGAAGATTTTCAATCAGCGATATTTCTTTTACCTGCTGCGGGGTATAATCGCGCACTATAGCCGGAATAGTCAACAGTCCCGCCCTTTTTGCCGCACGCCATCTGCGTTCGCCCGCGATAATCATATATCTTCCTGCAGGCTGCTTGACCAATATAATAGGAGAAATAACGCCATGTATCCTGATACTGTTGGCAAGCTCGCTCATGGCCACTTCATCAAAACGTTTACGCGGCTGGTTGACGTTAGGATCAATTAAAGAAACCGAAATTTCCTTTGTCGCATCCGAAGAAACGGGTTCTTCAATTTTTTCCTCTTCACGAAAACTGAAATCGTATTCCTGTTCCGAATCGCTTAAAAGGGCACTTAATCCCCTTCCCAAACCTTTTTTTACAGCCATAATCTCCAATCCTCACTTGTAATTTAGTTATACTTACATAATTTATTTTATACTGTTCAATATAATTATACTCGAAATTTGTCGATTAGTCAACGATAACACACAAAACTTTGCATAAATATGTTTTCATAACTATTTTTAACTTTTTTTTAGCTGTTTTTTGTGCAAAAACCCGCATTTTTAGGACAATTTTATGCAAGTATATTTATGAAACAAAAATCCTGCAATTTAACACAATAATAGCATGTTTTTCATTAGATTTACCCTTGTTTTAACATATAAATATATATTTTTGAAATAGTTTTTTCTTTAAAAAACCTCGCTGTAACGCGTTGAGACAGAATCCAGAACGTCACAAACTCTTTTTGCTGAATAAAAAATATAAAAATCACGCGATTCGGTTATGTTTTTATTACTTTATTTGGTTATGTTTATATTACATAATTTATTTATCGAAATTAAAAGCCTTCCTTCATGTAAAATCAGCTTAAATAATTTTTAACTCACCCGCCACAAACAAAAAAAAATTACAATCAAAATTCTTAAACTCCGATTTTTATTTTTTCAGTATTGCTTTTTTGAAACTGGTCAAGTTAAAACATCAATCTCATCGGCGTTTTCAAGTAATATTGGTAAACTTTACTGAGAATTAAATTAATTTGATAGTTATTGTTGCTTTATTTTAATATTTTTTTGTCTTTTTAGTCTGCAAGTAAGCTTTTCTTACCTAATTACCGTCCGAAAATCTAATTTTTAATAAGAGCCAACTACTTACAAGCAAATAAAACTCCGTTTGTCTTAGATAAAATTGTTTATATCTCATAAAAAATTAAAACTCGATATAAAAAATTTGAAATTTATTATTTGTTATGCTATCATAATTATATTAATAATAGGTTTTCGTATGTTTCAAAAATATACAAAGCAGTTTTGGCTTCTTAAAATTTTATTGCTAATTTATAAAGTGATTTTATTGACTTTTTCTATTGATTAAACGTAAAACGGTTGGCAATCGAATAAATAAATTTTACCGAAAACCAATATCAATCGACCATAAAAACACCAAGAAATCTGTAATCAGGAATTACGTGACCAAATTTTCGATAATGGTATTTACCGTGGAACACAGGAGAAATATTTTGAACGATATGACGCCGCAAAAACGGAAACTCAGGTAATTTGACTTATAGGCTTTATCCCGGAAAAAGCATACGCTGTCTTTGTTTTGCCGGAGAACAAATCATTAATCGGTCGTACGTTTTTTGTCCTGTTGCGGGGCATTCAAATATCTACAGAAAGCACAAACGAAAAACGAATTAAATTAACAGACAATCGGTCTCCAAAAAAACACATCAATGTAAACGCAGCTTGACTAAAGCTACGGCCGGTCGGTCAAACGTGCCGCGACAAACGAAACCCCGGATAAATTTACGGGCGGACAATCCCGCTATTAAGCATTTTGATACATAAGGAAACCGAGGTAAATTAACGGGCGGCAGTCTCCCGAAAAACGCGTCGGAAAATAAGGCAGGAGAACAGGCACAAACAGCTTAAATGCAGAAAATTAACAAATATTCAATAGATGTTAAGTGTTCAGAGAAAAGCGATACAGGCAGGATACCCCCCCACATATAATAAAAACGTCAGGAAAACAGCCGAAAATTATGCTTTATTCCCGTTATAATATGGAAAAACAGGTTCATTCAACGGGAAACAGTAAAAGTTTTAGTTGATTTACAAGCTTTTAGTCCACCGAAAGCCGCCGAACGGAAAAGGCCTGCCGAAACAGGCAACAATCGCATCAATAAAAAAGCGCGTAAAGAACACACAATTTCAGCCACGCCTTACGGTAAGCTTGCAAGGCTTCGCTCAAAGCCTGAAAAAGATACCGATATTTAGCACACAAAACTTATCGTAAGACAGACAATAAGGTCAAAAGACGAAAATCGCCGATAAAAACAATCCTGACTCAAGATAAATCTTTGTGGTATACATAAGCGAAAAACTTAAACACAAGCGTTGATTTCTTTTCCCGTTCGGCACAAAATTGTTTTTTGTAATTGTGCAACTGAAATAAAATTTTTTTAGTCCGAAGTTTTAAAAAAGCCGTGGAATAAAATAATATTTAAAGAAACGACTAATAAACTTTCACAACATAAAATTGACTTTTTATATTGTTATAAAACTATGCGATAAATTTTTATTTGTTTCAAAAATAAATATTTCAGAATTTTAAACAGTTAGCCGCGTCCATTTATCTTATCGCGCTTTCATCATAGTTAATGGCGACAAAATACTTTGTTAATGGCTGCAAACGCCACAAGCAGATTTTTATATTTTTTAATTACAGACGAAATAAATTTTCCGAGCAAGTAAATTTTTGCGTTTTGCAATCACTGTAAAATGTTAAAAACCTTTTTTTCAAACGTTTTTGACTATTAGGCGCAAAAATCTTAATTAAAATTTCATATCGTTTGGTGTGAATATGTAAAAAAGACAAACAAACATATCAGTTTAACTTTTTTTAATCCGAAAAACGGCGTTTTTAAACATACTTGCGTACAAAATTACCCGTGCCGCCGACAAAGCTAAGCGTGAAGGATTTCGCACCGCCGTCGGAAAGTTATGCGTATATACGGACACAGTTTATAAGCTGTGTAACCCCGTGTAAAGCGCAGGTTATAGTATGGGCGACGAATACATAAGGGCTTTTTGTTGTAGTTCTCGTGCCGTGTAACTCCGCGTGTATAGGATATCCTTAATTCCGAATGAGACGTAATGCCCGAAGGTATATAGCTCGTATAGCGCAGAGTATAAGCAGCGAGTATTTGCGGGGTTTTTTATTGTTGTTTGTTCGCTTTGTAACTCGCTGTTGGATTATTTTCCCGATGCCGCGCAACAACACTTAAAGGAGATGCGCCGTGCAATCGTGCGTTTGACACAAAGTATAAGTATGGGCAACGAGCACATAAGGAAATAGATTGCTCGCCGTTCAACCACGCATATAGTGTCGTATTCCGAATGAGACGTAATGCCCGAAGGTAAATAACTCGTATAGCGCAGAGTATAAGCAGCGAGTATTTGCGGGGTTTTTTATTGTTGTTTGTTCGCTTT
>ENA-ORNK01000090-ORNK01000090.1-human-gut-metagenome-genome-assembly--contig:-NODE-90-length-135067-cov-7.757347_pt1 | contig 135067 bp, 158 predicted proteins | sample MGYA00242115_ERZ509022 | MGnify/ENA primary metagenome ERZ509022 (study PRJEB26280, sample SAMEA2338690) | human gut metagenome | biome: human gut; feature: human-associated habitat; material: faeces...
CGATTATGAAGTTAGAGGCGGTTGTTGGCTAGCCGCGGGATTATTTGGCGCTTACCTATATTGTAACCCTTTTGACTCTGTATAGCAAAATATTGATAGCTGTGCGACATGCTATGTCATTGAAAATTATATAGAAAGAGCAGAAGGGAAACGCTCCTTCTGCTCTTTCTGTTCGGTTTTGTTCCTAGCGTGTTTTCGGCTTTTTCCTTCGTTGGCACAGTATTTGTATGACAATCATTGTATTCCAAATGCTGTTACAAAACCGCTTCTAAATTTTTTTGTGAATTTGCTAGATTGAAACACTAATTTTTCTCCATCGGCACGCTCTTCGCCAAGCCAATCAATCCTTCTCGTACTTTTCAATCAGGCATTGATGCTCTTTTATATTTTTATCGTAGTTGATTCCGATTAGCAGGATATCTCCGGTATAATCCAGAATCGTAGAAGGATACTTTTTATCTTTGATTTACATCAAAGCTGTGCACGCATTCTTATTCCATTTCAATTCTACAATTAATGCCGGATAGTCAGCTTTGTACTCCGGTTTAGGAACAAATACGAAATCAGCAAAGCCACGACCTGTCGGCAGTTCCCGAATTGGTTTGAAATAATACTCCATTGCACTCAGATACGCTATTGCCAGTACACTGCTCAGCGAAGTTTGCTCTCAACAGCAACCGTCAGTTCCTGCCGGATTTCTTCATTAGGCACAAAAGCAGTTTTTTTATTTTCGTTGTACCCCAAGTATCCCAAATGGATCATATAGGTCAGGACATCGTCCTTATTCTTGATATTTACTGTATCATTCTTAAAGGTTGCTGTGTTCACTTTAACTTCTGCACCGGAAAGCATTTCGATGATTGCTGTTTTCAAGCCATCATAATTCATATTGATCAGCGGAACGATTGCATCATAAGAAGCTGTTTCAGACCAATAACTCTTAAACTCCCCTCGCAGCATTACACTGACAACTGCTCTGGGATTATACACCTGATAGTCTTTCAATAGATATCCGTCATACCAGCGTTTCACTTCATTGAAGTCCTGATGATACTCTTCCGCCAGCTTCTGCACTTCCTCTTCCGTAAAACCGACATACGGTGCAAGGTTGCCTGCGCTCAACATAGGAAACTCATCAAAGTTATTCAGTGCTGACTGGGTTTTTTCCTTTTTTATAGGAAGTAATCTTCCTGTGCTTTTTTATTAGCTGCCTCATCACGAATAAGCACATCCCATTCATCAACGATGACAATGAACTTCTGTCCTGTCTTGTCTTTGATTCTTGAAAGTGCATCAGGCAAACTAAATATTTCTGGTGGCAGAATGCCCGGGTAGGCCACACGCAATTCATCCAGAACCGCCTCTGCAATGTGCTTAACTACATTGTCAACATCATCGCAATTTGCCAGAAACCATTGAATGTCAATGTGAATTACATCGTATTTATTAAGATGTTTCTTGAAATCCTCGTTTTTGCCGATTTCAAGTTCTGAGAACATCTTTTCGGAATCTGCGCCTTTACTATAATATGCTGCAAGCATATTTGCTGCATAAGACTTTCCGAAGCGGCGTGGACGACTGTTGCATATATAAGCATTTGTCGTGTTAAGAACACTGTTCGTGTATTCAATCAACCCCGTTTTGTCCACGTATATCCTGGAGTTAAGAGCAACCTGAAATGCACTGTTATCCGGATTTACAAATCTCCCCATACTTCTCAGACTCCTTTCCGAAGTTACTCCTCTGTTATGAGGTTACACCATCCCTATTCCTTATTCTTCCAAATATTCTTCCCTCAATCTGTCAATTGTCTCAAACGGAAATCTTTCTGCACATCCGTCCGGAATTTCTTCCAACCTTTCAACAAATTCTCGAACCAAAGTTTTTGCCTCCAGACTGTGCTTTCCGTTTTTCGGCATATGTCTGCCAAACCATACCTGATCATAAATTTCAATCTGTGAAATAATCATCTCTATATCCATTGAAAAGTCCAATTCATTCTCTTCATTTGTTTCTCCGTAATGGTAAATCACAGAATCCAGTCGACGTAAAATTGCATTTCTATTTAAATCAAGCGGAACATAAATACGAATATTATCCGATTCTTCATCCGGCCTCTTCTTCAAATCCGTCACCAATTGTACTCTTTCCATGATTGACTTATCAATCAGCCATGGCTCATTAATGTACAATGCTGTTTTCTCTCGTGGAATCGGATATATGTCTAAATCATGATGCTCCATAGTCAGTATATCTCCTCTTTATTTTGCTCGTGCTTTATTGTTCATAAAAGAAAATATCAAATATAGTTTTATCTAATCATATCATACCGGCAGCATATGCTTCGGAATGAATGTAGCTAATCTCCTTAAGCTTCAGGCTGCCTTCCAGGCAAATAGCATAATCGATACCACCGTCCTACGAAGAACACATCCGCTGCATAGCAAACAGTTCATCATCGTCATCTTCTTCATCATCAGTTTCCTCTTGCTCAACCAGTTCGCTGACAAGATTCATATCTAATGAGAGCGTTTCTGCATCCTTCATAATGTCTTCTTTTGAGGCATTGCCGGTAATAAATGCAGTTTCCATATCTTGATACGTTTTACTATACGGAATAATAAAGTTATTCGCTGTATCATATAATACAGAAACCGCTTCTCTGAATATCTGGATTTCTTGAAGGACTTTCTTTATAAATCCATAATTTTCGATATATTTTTTTTACAGTATATTCAACATCCTCATTGCGCAACCTCATCTAATCAACACACAGACATGATACAAAATAGTATTACAATCATTTCTATCATGCACCGTTTGCATTACTCGAATATCTGCATAAGGAAAGTTCTCAACTTCATACCTGTCATCAGCTGAAATTAAGGGGTAAACATGCTGATATTTTTTTATATGCTCAAAATATTTCTCACAAAACTTACTAAAATTGACTACCCTGACATATGCCAATATTATGTTAAATACATTTCCAACAGTATCATATCTATAGACTTTATCCAAATGCCTGTCCAAGTAATTAGTATCAAGGCTGTCCAAATTTAATGCTTCGATTATGGTCACAGGCAAACCGCCTTCTTCAATTAAAATATCAACTTCTCCGGCACTTTTTCCAATAGCCGATATTCCTCTTCTGGTTTGATCTTTCACATCATACTTCTCTGTTTTTAGTAAATCTCTTATATAATCATTTCTTTGATTTTCAGATGTTTCAAAATACGTAGAATTTGATTGTAATTTAACACATGCTGCCAATAAATCCTGCAATATTGTTACTTTACTATTCTTTCTTCTTTTTCTTCCTCTTTCTTTCATTACACTTTCTAAATCATTCCATGTTGAATTAAATTCATTTTCAATATCCTGTTCTTTTCTTTTCAACTCCAAATAATTCTTTTTACTTGCATCATCTTTTTCAAAGGAATTAAAATATTGCCTTTTCCATTGCTCAATCCTCTTCAAATCCTTTTTTATTTCAGAGTTGCAAATGTCCTCTTTAACTTCCTTATATGATTGTGCCTCACCGAGTACTCTCCGAATAGCTACACATTGTTTTAAATTTCCCTTTTCTGCCTCACCTTTCAGTTTTTCATATAAGCAATAATATTGCTCAATATTTCTATACTTTTCTAACTGCTCTCCAATATTTTCTCTGTCTTTTTTGTATTCCGCTATCTCCTCAACCATAGCCTTTATCATTGCATAAATGTCCGTATCTTTTCCTACAGGTATTACCTTGTATCTGTTTTGCATTAAGTCATACAAAAATAAACACGGAATTTCTTCCTCTGATATATTATAATTCATAGCAAAGTCCGTAATTGTCTGTGAATGTTTTTGTTTCCAATTAATTTTATCATAGTCATCATATAGATATTCAAATGGGCCATTCTTTCGCTCTGCATTTCTGTCATTCAGCAACTCGACAAATGGACACATTACTCCTTCATAGGGTTCTTTTCCCGGCATATGAAAAAAGGATGCTCTTTTTCTGGCTTTCGGTGTAGAAAACACAAATAGGATTTTATCACCGGTTAGATCATTCATCGATGCCCAATCTTTTTCTAATTTTTCATAAAGATCTTGTGCATCAGAATACCTTGCAATTAAGGATATAATAAACAAATACCCTTCTCTTTTTGCTTGTGGAATACATCTTTCAAAATATTCACTTAACCCTATATACGTAACTTGCATAAGTTTTCCCCTTATTAAAATATCTGCGTAATGTCCTGATACCGATTCACACTTGGACAAATTATTTCTTGTATAATAAAAAACAATTTAGGTAATTTTATTATACAAGAAACACTTTGCAACATAAAATCACTTTTCTAAATTACTGCCCTGTCTTTTTCTGCATACATAGCCTGAAGTTCCTTTAATTTATCTTGTCGTTCCCTAAACACCTGATGAATAACAGGGTTTAATTGTTTTAATGAGATGGACGTTTTTGTCACACAACATTGCTTCAATGCATCATATATTGACATAGCTTCTAATCTTCTTCTGGAAGTGAACGCATTTTTTACAAAACTCCTTGCACCGGAATCGTCCGACATAAAATACATGCACTTCATTTGCAATGCCAGATATATAGATCGAATTTCCCCCAGATTCTCATCAATATCATGATATTTATAGATATCTTCGCCTTCCGGGAAATCATATCTGTTCATTCTCTCATATGCTCCTTTAAAATACTCCTGGTAGGCAGCATCATTTTCCCTATCTATATACGCATCATAATCGACAATTTCAATTTTCCCCTGGGTTATAAAATCTTTTAATTCGGTACACACTCGCAATTCTACTTCAGCAACATATTTATGCATAATGGGGTGTACACCCAGATCCCCCATCACCTGGCAAAACAGCTTTCCATTGTCAGATGCGTATTTTGTCAACTTTATATAAAAATCAGCATCTATTACTGCTTTTTGCATTTCGTTATCCATACGCATTATCCTTTGTAGTCTAATTCTGAATTCATAGGTGTTCCACTGTTTATATGAAATTTCTTTCTAACTACCTGTATATATTTGTCCTTTGCCAAATGCTGTTTTTCAATCAGTTCCAAATCATTTTTTAAATTCGCAATCTTATATACATCCTCCTGCTTATCCAGGCGCGTATATTGATTTTCCCGAATAATCTGATCATATAATGCCTTGTTATCGTTAAAAACTTTTAAATATATTTGAATGGATTTCTCTGTGATGTTTCCAAGTTCCTCAAGACGCTTAATAATCGCCTTAGCCGGGACGCAGAAATAATTCATTAAATATGTTACTAAATCCATCATTATTTCAACCGTCAACGATCCTCCCGCATACTTGTTATATGCTAATCTTCTACCAGCCTCCAGATAAAATATTTCTGTCGGCATTAAGAATTCCGCTGTAAAACGCCCAACAATCTTTTCTATGTCTATATTACAATTTGCCACATTGTCCTGTACATACTGATCCACTTTCCACACATGCCCCAATTCATGCGCAGCTGTCCATACCTGTTCCTGTAAAACCTTAGAAGTATTAATATACACAAATTGCTTCATTTCCCCATTTAAAGGTTTGCAAATATGGCATCCGTCTATATCATCATCTAACGAATAATAAAGTACACAACATTCTTTTTCAAGTATTGCAAAAACATCATCTCTGACAATAATATTTAGTATGTTCTCTTCATCCCGTTTGATCTTAATAAATTTTTGAATGGCACTGACTATTTCTTTCTCCATATTTCCTCCCAAATGAAAAAAGGCCATTTTCAATGGCCTAACTCATTGCTATCAATTCCTGTACATCGCAATACATATCCAATAAATCTAAGATACATGTTTTATTTTCGGAAGAACTGAATGCACCTCGGCATTCCATACATCCAACCTCATGATATTCATCTTCTGTTCTAGGTAGATAAAGATCTTCTACTGTTGTCTGCAATTCTCTTGCAATATCAGCTTTCTCATCTTCACCCAAAAATAGCCGTCCATCCATAATTTTCCATAAATCATATTTAGAATATCCCAGATGCTCTGCTACTGTCTGTTCGTTAAATTTTCCGTTTACAATCAAAAATTTAACATTGTTCCCGAACACTCTATTCCTTTCGTTCATACGATCCACTCCTATCCACTGGCTATCTTATCATATGTAATATTTCGCATAATATTACTACTATAGCAATTACCACATAGTTTTACAAGTGCTGATCATTTATATTTTACCACATTTATTCTAAAATGCACGACACTAGATATAGTTTTTACATTCTGTATCTAGTGTCGTAACCAACGTTCTACTTCAGTTTAAATATGGTTTCATCATTACCTCATATTTTTACTCCACCGTCACACTCTTCGCCAGATTCCTGGGCTTATCCACATCCAATCCCTTTGCCACGCTGACGTAGTATCCCAGCAGCTGCAGGGGCACCACCGCCAGGCTGGCCATGAAATGCTCATCCACCTTCGGCACATAGACTGTGAAATTCACCTGATCTTCGATTTCGTAATTGCCGTAAGTAGTCAGGCCCATAAGATATGCGCCACGGCTCTTGCACTCCAGCATATTGCTTATAGTCTTCTCGTATAACTCATCCTGTGTCAAAACACCGATTACCAATGTCCCCTGTTCGATCAGGCTGATGGTTCCGTGCTTCAATTCACCGGCAGCGTATGCTTCGGAATGAACATAACTAATCTCCTTAAGCTTTAAGCTGCCTTCCAGGCAAATGGCATAGTCAATACCACGTCCTACGAAGAACACATCCGCTGCATTGGCATATTTTGCAGCAAACCACTGAAGGCGCTCTTTGTCCTCCAGAATCTTCTGTATCTTCTCCGGGATTGTCATAAGTTCCGCAATATAATAGCCGTACTGTTCCTCTGTAAGCTTACCTCTGACCTCGGCAAACTGAACTGCCAGACAATACATTGCCGCAAGCTGGGCACTGTATGCCTTCGTGGTTGCCACAGAGATTTCCGGACCTGCAAGTGTATAGAACACTTTATCAGCTTCTCTGGCAATACTGCTACCCACCACATTGACAATCGCCATTGTGGCAATTCCTTTTTCCTTTGCGAGCCTTAATGCAGCCAAAGTATCTGCAGTCTCGCCAGACTGGCTGACCACGATCATCAGTGCCTTAGGGTTCAGGGACATTTTACGATATCTGAATTCTGAGGCAAGTTCCACACGCACCGGAATATCTGCCATGTCCTCCAGTACATATTGTGCCGCCATTCCAACATGCCATGCAGAACCACAGGCAACAATATAAATCTGTTCATAGGCCTTGATCTCATCCTCCGTAATCCCGATACTTTCAAAATCAATCTTTCCATCTTTCACTACAGAATTCAAAGTATCCTGAACTGCTTTCGGCTGCTCATGGATCTCTTTCATCATGAAATGTTCAAAACCGGCCTTCTCCGCCGCTTCCGCATCCCACTTAATCTCTGTAGTCTGCTTCTCGATTTCATCCCCATCCAGGTTATAGAAATGCGCCTCCCCCGGAGTCAGCTTTGCGAACTCAAGATTTCCAATATAATAAACATTTCTGGTATATTTCAAAATCGCCGGTACATCGGATGCTACATAAGTCTCACCATCCGCAATACCGATGATCATGGGGCTGTCCTTACGTGCTACCCAGATCTCACCGGGATAGTCACGGAACATTAACTCTAGAGCATAGGATCCGCGGACACGCACCATAGTCTTCGCAATCGCATCAATGGGACCGAGCTTATATTTCTTGTAATAATAATCGACCAGCTTAATCACCACTTCTGTATCGGTCTGGCTATAAAAGGTATACCCATGCTTCAGCAGTTTTTCTTTCAGTTCCGTATAATTCTCAATAATACCATTATGTACTCCAACTACTTCTGATTCCACCGCACCGGAACCGGATCTGCTGCAATTGCCGGAGACATGCGGATGAGCATTTGTCTGGCTTGGCTCACCATGGGTCGCCCAACGGGTATGTCCGATGCCGCAGGTTCCCTTTAAAGCCTTTCCTCCATCAGTCTTCTCTATTAAATTAGACAGTCTCCCTTTCGCCTTTACCACCTGTGCAAGGGCTTCTCCATCACGGACTGCCAACCCCGCAGAGTCATACCCTCTATATTCCAGTTTGGACAGTCCATCCAATAGGATCGGAGCTGCCTGTCTATTTCCTGTAAATCCAACAATTCCACACATTTATTAATCCTTCCCAAAGGGATATTTCTATGCTTTATATCCCTTTTCACAGATGACATTTACCACTTCATCCACGTACTTCTGACAAATCTCCTGATCCGGAGCTTCTACCATGACACGAATCACCGGCTCTGTACCGGACTCTCGTACCAAAATCCGTCCGGTATCTCCCAGTTTTTCCGTAACCGCAGCTACCGCTTTCTGCATGTCCGAATCGCTCTGCGCTGCCTTTTTATCTGTTACCCGAACATTTTCCAATACTTGCGGATAAATCTTCAGTGGTGCTGCCAATTCACTCATGGGCATCTTCTTAGCCAGCATGACTTCCATCATCTTCAGACTGGTCAAAATGCCGTCACCGGTACTTGCATACTTGGAAAAGATAATGTGTCCGCTCTGTTCTCCACCGATACGGCATCCGTTCTTTGCCATATATTCATAGACATACTTGTCCCCTACAGCGGTCTTGGCATAGCCAATCCCCTGTTCATCAAACGCCTTATACAGACCAAAGTTTGACATCACCGTAGTAACAACCGTATTCGTCAACAGCTTGCCACGTTCCTTCATATAGCAGCCATAAATGTATAAAATATGGTCACCTGTTATAACATTACCTTTTTCATCCACACACAGACAGCGATCAGCATCTCCGTCATAGGCAAAGCCCACATCCAGTCCATTTTCCACTACAAACTTCTGCAGACCTTCAATATGGGTAGAACCTGCATTGTTGTTGATATTTGTACCATTTGGTTTATTGTTAATAACATAGGTGTCTGCGCCAAGGGCATCAAATACGCTCTTCGCAATGTTCCAGCTTGAACCATTAGCACAATCCAATCCTACCTTAACTCCCCTGAAAGAATAGATGCCCAGGGAAATCAGATAGCCCATATAACGGTTACGTCCGGATACATAGTCTACCGTACAGCCGATTCCTTCTCTGCTGGCAAAGGGAAGTTCTGTCCAGTCCCGGTCAAATACATGAAGCTTACCGTCAATATAGTCCTCAATCAGCAGCAAGGTATCCTCAGGCATTTTTTCACCATTGCTGTCGATTAACTTAATCCCATTGTCATAATATGGATTATGACTGGCAGATATCATGATTCCACAGTCAAAATCGTCCACTCGGGCAATATAGGCTACTGACGGAGTCGTGGTAACGTGCAACAGATACGCATCTGCACCGGATGCCGTCAATCCTGCTACCAGACTGTATTCAAACATATAACTGGAGCGTCTGGTATCCTTTCCAATGACAATCCGCGCCGGTTCCCGGTTGTTATTTCTTACACGCAATTCGTTGTAATACCAGCCCAAAAAACGTCCCACTTTATAAGCATGATCTGCAGTTAATGTAATTCCGGCCTCTCCACGGAAGCCATCTGTTCCAAAGTATTTTCCCATTTTTATCTATCCTCGCACTATAAGATTTCCAAAATCCTTTTCTAAGCATTTGCTATTTTTTCAAATGCCTATTCCCTGTGCCGTCTGACACCAGGTTCGTGGATATCTTCTACTTCTCATTATCAGTCTTCTCCTAAAACTGAAAGTATATAAATGCAGAAGATCCAACCATACCATGAAGAAGAATTACAATAACTTCTACATAAATTAATAAAACTTTTATGCCCCAATTTTGTCCATCTAATTTTCTCATAATAGTCGTTCCTTCATATTCGCACTTATGTGCAGAATATATTATGACCATTCCCAATGACATTAGTAAAATATCCAATGTATTTAGACCAAATGTCTCCATTGCAACAGTAAAAGGAGTATAATTGATTGGAGTTATGAACATATGCCTAAAAATATTAATTGCATTATACGTTCCACCCGAGCATGCAACAATCCAACAAATGCATATTAAAAGCAATGTCCTTACTCTTCTAAACCAACACCAGCTCTTACATTCTGTATTGACTTTAAAAGTCTTTACTAATATAGCAAACAGTGGCTGACAAAGATCACTTAATATTAGCAGTATACATGGAATACCTGCTGAAGCAATGAAATAATACCCTGTCCCACCATGCCAAATTCCTATTAAAATCCAAAGCATTAGCATTGCTACATAAAAAGGAACTTTCTTTCCTGCCTTTTTTCCAAATTTCTTTTTAGACCACTTAGCAACATTTTGTATCGGTTTTGACTTCTGTACAGGATACATAAAATAATCTTTAAACCATGTTCCCAGAGTAATGTGCCATCTCTGCCAAAATTCCTGAATGGTTTCTGAAAAAAAAGGTGCTTTGAAATTCTCAGGCAGTTCTATACCAAACAACATAGAAGCGCCCATAATTATATCCATGCAGCCAGAGAAATCAGTATACAATTGTACTGCATAGCACAAAGTTGCGCCCACAATTCCTACAAAACTATAGACCTCATAGTTTCCATAAACCGCACTTACAATTATTCCAAACCGTTCGGAAATAACCAGCTTTTTGAAATATCCCCATGCCATTCGTCGCATCCCACTCGTAAGATTCCCATAATCCAATTTGTTACGTTTATTAAACTGCTTATCCATAAATGGAAAACGTGTAAATGGTCCAGAAATCAGCTGGGGAAAATAGAAAATAAACAGTGCAACATCTACAGGATTTTTTGATGCCTTATAATTCCCCCAATATATATCGATAAGATATCCTATTGCCGACAAAGCATAATATGAAATACCAATTATAGACACAAATTGAAGACACGAAATATTTGCCTCTAAATTAAATATTGATACAATAATTCCCAGTATATTATAGGCATACTTTAGTAAAAACAAAACTAATACAAGCATCGAAATGCTTATTACTAAGAAAAGGCTTTTAACTTTCCCTTCCACATGTTCAATTATTAAAGCTCCTATGTAAGTGACTCCCAAAATACCGAACATCAGCATAATTAATTTCACTGCATTCACAGACGAAATACTGATATAAAAATAAACGCTTGCTGCAAGAAGTATATATTTCTGAAAGGGGTTAAATATATAAAACGCAATAATCACAATTAATAAAAAAACAAAAAAGCTAAAGCTGGTAAGTGTCACTGTTTCTACTACTCTCTTTCACCTATTTTCGAACAAAGTAATGCTCCCACAGGAGCATTACTTTATTAGTAGTCATTCTTTATTTCCCCATCTCCAGAATAATATCTACCATCTCTCCCACATTCTTCATCGTTACTACTTTACCCATTGGAATTTTAAATTCAAATTCTTCCTCTACACCAACAATAAGATTAATATGTTCAAAAGAATCCCAACCGTCAACATCATCTGCTACTGTTTCGTCATGAAGCTCTATAGAATCATCATCAAGGATTTCTCTAAACACTCCATTTAATCTCTCGTATACTTCTTCTCTCGTCATATCAAATGTCCTCCTTGGAAAATTAATTTTATTTCGTAACCAGAACCTTCATCTTGGCTCTGGAAACCTTCTTATTCTCTTGATTTTTTATTACAATTTTTAGTCGAATCATCTTAAGTGCTACATCCTTATCAATAACCTCTGCATATATGTTCAACTCATCCCCCACAAATACAGGCTTCATAAATGAAATTTCATCAAAACTATGTATGAGACTATATTTTCCTGGCAGGTACATTCCTGCAACTGTAGAGTAAAGAGATGCCGTCAGCATTCCAAAAGCAACGTGCCCCTTAAATTTTCCCTTGCTCATCTCCAAAGCAAAACTATCATCTTTATGCAATGGGTTTTCATCCCCAGTTATCATTCTGAAGGAATCTTCCATCTCTTTAGTAATCAACTTTTTAAAAGAGGCAGACATGCCAACTTCTATTTCGTCGAATGTGTACTCATTCATTCTTCATAAGCCTCCTTCATTCGCCGATATATATTTATTGCATCAAGTTGATTAGCTTTCCTAACCATTGCATACGTACCATATCCTTCTGCAAAAGTATCATTTAATCCAATTGGTATCACTCTTGCCTCAAGACCATTGTAAGTTATTGTCTCAGAAATTATACTAGCCAATCCTCCATGTATATTATGCTCCTCAATAACAGCGACTTTGTCAATCTCTTTTACTATGTCAATAACTTCTTTTTCATTGAATGGTTTAATAGTGGTAACATTAATAAGCTTTGCCGAAATCCCATCCTGTTCAAGCATCTCGCAAGTCTTTACAGCCTCCTCTAAGATACTTCCAGTAACAAAAACTGCAATATTCTTACCTTCTCTTAAGCAATCACTTTTCTTTATATCATGAACATAATTATCCTCAAAATATTCCTTTTCATGATTCATGCCAATCTTGATATAAACCGGTCCGTCATGTTCATATGCCGTCTGTACGCAAGCCACTACCTGTCTTGGAGTTGCCGGAGATAAAATCATAAGATTGGGAATTGCTCTTAAAACCGATATATCTTCCGTAGTATGATGTGTCGGACCAAGGGAACTCCAAGATAAGCCACTCCCCATACCTACAATCTTTACGTTAAGATTTTGAAAGCACACATCATCCCTTATAAATTCCATTGATCTATATGCCAAAAAAGCACCGGCGGTAAAAACAAACGGTTTTTTTCCTACTGAAGCCATACCAGCAGCTGCTGCAACCATATTTTCTTCGCCAATTCCAAAGTTGTACATCTGGTTTGGAAAATTTCTTTTAAACATCTCATCATAGCCTGTTCCGCTATCTGCAAGAAGATGTATGATATCCGGGTCTTTTTCCGCCAGTTCCATTAGTTTTCCAATATATGCACTATTCATTTGTTATACCAATTCCTCATCTGATATTCCAAGTTCTTCTTTGAATATCTTTAGTTCTTTCCTACCCGGTAGTCTAAAATGCCAGTTAGGATTGTTTTCCATAATAGAAACGCCTTTACCCTTTATGGTATTAGCAATAATCAACCTAGGCATTCCACTGTTATTTTCAGACAAAATCGTACTTTTAAAATCCTCCATATCATGTCCGTCTGTTTCAAGCACATCCCATCCAAAGCTTTTCCATTTGGCAGACCAGTTCGGAACTCCGATTGTCTTTTCAACGAAATCCATTTTTTGAATATTATTACAATCCAAAATTGCAATCAGGTTATCTACTCCAAAGGCAGGTGCAGTCATAATTGCCTCCCAGACTGTTCCCTCCTCTAGTTCTCCATCTCCAAGCATTACATAAACCTTTGCAGGACTGTTATTCATTTTCAATGCCATAGCAATACCAAGTCCCATGGACAATCCATGTCCTAGTGAACCCGTAGTTGCTTCTACCCACTGGCTATCCCTCATGCATGGTTCTCCGCCTATAAGAGAGTTCTCAGTTAAATAAGATTTATAGATTTCATCAGATATCAAACCAGCCTCTTCCATTACACCATAAAGAGCAAGTCCTGCATGTCCCTTGCTTAATATAAATCGATCCCGATCCTTCCATTTTGGATTTTTACGATCGTATTTAAGAATTCCCTTTAGATACATGGCGTAAATCATTTCTAAGCTAGAATAACAGGATGCAAGGTGTGCCATTCCACCTTTATACCCAGCTATAAATATCTTTTTTCTCAGTTCAAGCAGTTCTTTTATTTCCTGTTCTGAATTCATTTCGTCTTATAAACCTCGTAATCACTATTGCTAACATTGCGATCAGCAATGTACCAATATAATAGAGCCAAAATCTCAGTTTTAAATTATCCGTAACAATGTTCACTAACGATCCAATACCCCAATGAAATATAAACATAGGCATAGACAATCGTCCTAAGTATTTAAAAAGTTCACCTTGTATGTAAGAGGAATATGTTTCACCGGAAATCATAAGTACACATATTATAAAAAACAGCAATTCCATAATATTGATATATTCCTTGTTTAAGGCTGAAACATAAATTGCAAACAGCGCACTCCCTGCTTCTATTCCGGTTAAAATAATTTTCCGAATTACATTCTCAACTTTATGATTCCCCAAATATTCACCACAAAGATATACTAATGTTCCTAAAGCCATGCAAGCCAAAGCTCTTACCATATCGTTCGGCCACGAACGGTCCGTATTTACTCCTTTATATCCAAAGTATAAAATCGGGAAAACAAATGCAAATACTTTCCAGAACTCAGGTGCTTTCTGCATTAAGTAAACCATCACTGGAAGAACTATTAGCATTGCCGACAAGAACCAAATGGGAGCTACATGAGCCGGACATATACCGGATGATGATAAATATATCATTTCATATGGTGCATAGATAAATGCTCTAAAAAAAGATCCTATGTCCCCCGTACGCAAGTATGTCACATTATCAATTGCATATTGTAGTAGAACAGCTATTACTGTATACCCAAAAAATCTTTTAAATTTACGAAACGTATAGGCTAATGCTTCACTTCCAGGATTTACACTACTATTCTGCATACTGTGGAAATGCCTATACGTAAATGCTCCAGTAAGTATAAAGTAGAAATCTACCCAAACCCAACCGTTTTTACAAATATATGAGTCACTATATCCTATAAAATAAAGATGATGCCCCATTATCATAAGCATTCCTATGAATCTTAAAAATTCAACATTCTGCCTTTGTCCCCCCCCCTGCGGACATTTGTCTTTCGTTTTCGTTAGCCAAATTCTTTTACCTCGTCAGGATCTATACCAATGCCACCACAGTATGGTAAATTGTCAATTGCATCCATTTCTTTCTCATTTAGTGTAAAGTCAAATATATCGAAATTTTCTTGCATACGACCAATATTTACGGTTTTGGAAATTAATGCAGCTCCCTTCTGAAGTCCCCATCGCAGGCAAACCTGAGCAATTGTTTTCTTTTTTTCTACAGCAATTGCGCAAATATCTTCATTGTTTAATATCTTCCCATTGCCTAAAGGACTGCTTGCTTGAACTACCATATTATTAACTCTACAATACTCTAACAATTCGTTTTGATTAAATCCCGGATGCAATTCCACCTGATCAACCATTGGCATGATTTCAGCAGTTTTCTTTAACGCTTCCAGATGATGTGTTTTAAAATTGCATACACCAATAGCTTTAACCATTCCATCCCTATACAGCTGCTCCATACCTCTCCAAGTATCTGCATTTATTTCTTCCCAGTTTGGATATAATTTCATACTGGCGGGCCAGTGAATCAAGTATAAATCAAAGTAATCTGTCTTAAGCTTTTTTAAAGATCTACGACAAGCTTCTTGAACCGCCTCGCATCCACGACTTGTATTCCAAACCTTATCTGATAATATGTATTCTTCCCTGCTAAGTCCTTTTCTAGCTATGGCCTTTGACAATGCGATCTCATTGCTATAAGCAGCTGCTGTGTCAAATAGCCGATATCCCACATCATACGCATTACTAAAAACCTCAGCCATTTGGTCTCTATCTGTTATCTGCCATGTTCCAAATCCAATTTGAGGCAATTTAATTCCATTAATAAGTTTTATCTGATCCATACTTATTCCTGTCCATTCACTATGATCACGTGCTGTTTCTTTTCGTAACTATCATCAATAATGAATTCCCAAACCGTGTTTCCTTCTTCGTCTTCAGAAATCTTTGTGAATCCCTGGACCGAATAAAACTCTTTAACCATAGCATTTTTTGCTGACGGATAGTAATATCCCACCAGTTTCTTAATTCCGTATTTTTTTGCCCTTTCAACAAGCTCATCCATCATTGCAAATTCCATGTCTCTTTTCAGAACGCGGCAGCTCATAAGCCATAATTCCATATGTAGTTCGTCACGATTCTCCCCGTCTATTCTTCCAATTACAATACTAACAACTCCATTATCACCAAATTTGTCTAGGAGCTTACCATATAGAGTAATGCGATTAGGGTCCTCTGCCACTTCCTCTATCTCACTTTGGCTATAACGCTTTGTTGTCAAATTAAACTGATTACTCTTATTAGTCAGCTGAGCTATTCGAGACATATAAATTGGAACAAAGCCCTGAATCTCTCCCTTCATTTCAAGCGATTTAAGATAATCCTCATAATTTGTAAAGGAAGCCTGAAGCTGATTACGTTTCGTATTCTCTTGGTACATCTCATTTCGTTTCAAATCATCCGCTGAAAAAGCTGTAACCTCGAAAAATCCTGATTTATCTATAGTCTGGATGTAATGCTCTACCCCTTCTATTTGTGGGACGGCAGTTCCCTTGACCTGACTCTCAATAATTGCTCGCTCCGCAGGATTATCATCTACAAATACAAAACTCTCAGGAAGAAGTGCTAACTCCTTTGCAGTTTCCATTATATTTATGCTCTTCGCATTCCAGTTTGCCTTAAAGCTAATGAAATCATCCCTTTTAAGTACGGAATCTGGTCTTTCGAAACCACTAACAGCATTCGCCTCATCATTTTTTGAATTTACTGTCAACAACACGCCAATCTGTTTATGGAGTTTTATATATTCCTGAAATTCACTGTATGTTTGTGCAAGTGATGTCTCTTGGCCAATTTCAATGTTATCCGCACCATCTTCTCCTACAATGCCTCCCCACAACGTATTATCCAAATCCAGATTAAATGCTTTCTTATTCTTTCCATAGATCGACTTAATAACCTTAGCCACATTAAAAGAGAGATACGGAATCGCCGGAACGGCAACCGCATACTTATACATATACCAATAATAAGGGTCAGACCATTTATCTAAGCCATAAGAAGCCGAAATATAATTCACATCGCAAATATAAAAATTATTATGCGTTTGAGCATAATCATAGAAAGCCATATTTAAACTGGTAACATAATTTATCCTGCCATGGTAGTCACTTGCATCTTTATTACCCATTAATCGAAAGAAGGGATATTCAAAATTATTTTGAATAATAGGACAATGATATTTTGCAGCCATTGTATCCCATAAACCTGTGAATTTATCCATTAAGGCCTGTCTTTTTGTATCCACATCATTTTTAGAATCTGTCATAACCGGCCATTCAATAATATTTCTCACACAGGTACATACGTAAATAATATCTGGCTTAAACTCCTCTAAGTCTGAATTAGGGAACATGCCATCCTCATAATACCGGTTATATTCGGACTCGTAAAAATCCGGTCTAATACCATAGTTAAGAAGAAAAAGCTCTAATACAAGCTTTATATTCTCCGTGGTTTCACCACCCAAAATGGCAATTTTTTTACCAATATATTTAGTATTCTCATCTGCTAAAAGTTGTTTTTTAAGTGATTTTTTCTTTCTGATGATGTAATCAGAGTTAAATGGATAGTCCAAATCTTTCATAGGTATTCCTACTGCCTTTCAAAAAAACAAAACATGACTGCTATATTGTCATGCGTCGAATTATAGTTCCCACCTACGGCATGATTACCATACAGCAATATTATAAGCATTTTTTATTCCTTACTATAAAAATCAAAAAACTCTCCCATAAGCTCTCGTCTTACATGTCTTGAATCATAAAAATTCTCATCTTTAATGCCTAGCTCATAGGGATTATATGTGCCCGTAATCTTTAAGTCATATTTATTCGACATTTCTTTTGCAAAATCCGTAATTTCATCAAGAATAGCATAATGACTCTTTTCTGCTTCAAGTCTATCCCACAAACTGGGCGCAAGTGGGCATAAAAACAGTTCTACCTCTATACCTTGATTCGTCAAATATGCAATCAATTTTTCAAATACTTCCTTGCTATATTCGCTGATATGCCTATCGTACGCAAACTGTTTTTCTATATCATAACTAGCACATTGTTCAAGAACATAATTAATATCATTTGCTTGATAGCTGGCTGCGTATGTCCAACTTCCATCAACACCATAATAAGGTTTTGAGCCATCCCACCCCTCTGGAACAATACCCCATCTTTTATCACTCATAGCATATGTTCCATTAAGTCTTACTTGATCCCATGAAGCTTGAAAATATGATATCGAAAAAGCCTGTTCTATTTGTGTTTTTATATCACTTCCATCATTGTAATGTATCGGCAAAGGTGAAACCCCGTTAAGTACTTGTAACATGTAATCAGTATATGGCATAAGTATAGCATTTTGTGCCCCATCAGCAGCATAAAAACTCTCATCAAAAGAATATGAATCCACACAGAAAATTACTCTCTTGGTCTTTTTCCCATATATATCCATAAGTCCAAACTGAGCTAAAATATCATATATATCGGAGCCACTAACGCCAAGATTTATAAAGCTATCAGTCCCAACAATATCTTTATTCACACACATAACCAAGCTCGGACCAACTGCTATACAATCCGTTTCTTTAGGCATAACCATTATTAAGTTATGTTTTACTTCTCTCTCATTTCCATTGCCAGTTGCACTATATGCCGCATACCCAGCAACAATTGATTCAGCTATTTCCTTACTCTCATCATGAAAAATATTAGCAGGATCTTGATATATATTTGTTATCACCAAAAAACATATCAACGGTATAACAAAAATCAGTTTTAACCATTTCATAGCAACCACCATATTAAAATCAAATTGAAAATATATAAACGCTAAATCCCCAACCATACCATAAAGATAACCTTAACAAGCTCAAATCTTTCTTAATCACTTCACAATCTTTATACACTTTTTAAAATATGCCACCAGTTGTAAGGGCTAATACATCATCACCATCCATTAGGAATCTCATAATCCTATCATATGTTTTCCTACCATATAATCAAGTGATTTTATCAATGAATTCAATACTTTTTGATACCTGTTACTAAATGGAACTAGTGTTATACAGCTGCTGTTTTGCGTGATATCTGACAGCTATGAAAACAAAAGCCTGATACTGACAACAAATCTAGAGTTTTCCAAGTGGGGCGGGATCTTTACCGATGACCAGATGGCCGCTGCCATGATAGACACTTACTGATCTTTGAAGGGAAAAGCTACCGTATGGAGCATGCCCTCATGCGTCGGGAGGCATAAATGCCACCTGCCCAAAGTAGGGAAATGCCCGTGCTAAAAACAAGGGATCTTGACGCTTTTTTCAGGAAAAAGTTCTTGACAAAAAACATTTTAAAGTACATTCCTAAGACAGTGACTCAAGTCATGGCCTTTTTCAAAAGCTGCACAGTTGCCTTTCAAACAAGGCTACGACAAGCTGCGGAGATCCTGCAACGAGTGCCGGTACGGCACGATTGGGAAGGCAATTTCACAAAATCAAAGTGCGGTTTATGCCTCCAACAATGTGCCGTCTGACAGTTTGAGTATTTACCGAAAAAGAGTTTTAATTTATAAGACCATTATACTTCGCCAAACCCTCTCTTGATAACATAAAACATTAATTCTCTGCTAAAATACTTCTTCAGCTCCTATAGTATCTCCTTTTTACTCCACTATAATACCACCCAGAACCTCAATTCCCTGCCTCTTCAGCAGTGCCAACTCACTTGCAATCTCACTGTATAACGTAGATCCTGCCTTTTCCACCAATACTATACCGGTCATTCCATCGACCTTTTCCATTGACTCTGCATTGTAGAGCACATTGTCCAGTACTGTAACATTAATACCTTCTTTTTCCAGTGCTGACTTCAAGTTCGCACATACAGTATCTGCCCCGGCACCTAAGTTGCATCCCATCAAGCAGATATCATTCAACTTATTCTTTATTGCCGCAATCTTCACTGCTACAAAAGCCAGCTCCATAGATTGCTCTGCTGTAAATTTGCGTTTACCGTAGTTGCGTAAATCATCGATCCATTTATCCACATGTTTTTTCTTTGAGTCTTTTACCACTACTCCAATCTGTGGAATATGATATAAATTCTGTAGTTCATCGGACACACGGAGTTTACTGTTGAAAAGATATACCACAAATAAAATTCCTGCATATACAAATACGAACAAAAAAGCTCCTAACAGGGTGTACTTCTTGCTGACAGAAGGGACAGCTATCTCAGGCTGGTTTTCTGTAATGTCCTTTTGATCTACTTCTTCCTTATCAATTTCTTCTCTAGTCAACAAATCATAGTACTTCTGTTGATCTTCACTGAAACCTACCTTAGCTGATGCGATGGTAGATCTCAACGAATTCACCACATTCCCGTAACTAACTTGGCGATCCATAAGTCCTGTATCAACAACTGTACCAGCTGATTCTGATAATAGAATCAACTCGTGCTCCCCTACTTTTGGTATCAAGGATTCTCTCTGTTGTTCCACATAGGATTTCACTTCATCAGTAAGTTTTTTGCACGATTCATCATCACTCTGTATTACCGTTATCTTCAGGCTGTCAGTTCCAAAGACCCCTGTTAACTCACCATTCACAAACGGAGTACTTGAGGTTGCACTAATTAATACTAGCGTTCCTACATCCGCCGCCGGAATACCTGTTTTCTCTTCTACCCAATTGTACAGACCTACATTATTGAGAATATCACCATAAACTGCCCCCAGGCGCTGATGCTGATTATCATCCACTGTTTTAATCTGGTACACCAACTGTCTCTGAGCAACATTCAAAGGGTCAATCTGCATACTTGTAGCTTCCCGAGAATACTTATCTTTCCAGACAAATTCTCTCTCATCATCAATTATTGTCAAAACAGCTGCCCTTTGACTTTCATCCAGATCTTCTTCCAACTGTTCCAACTGATTCTCTACTGTTTCTTCTTCCAGTCCTGTTTCTTCCACCAATTGCGTATTTTTCACATTTCGATAGGACTTTACATAACTCAATCCTCCCATCAGAAACGCACCAATCATAACTGCCACCAATAAACCTCTCCAATGAGACAAAATGTCAGCTACCATGTCTAGCAAATCAATTTCACGTTCTTCCATTGTTTTTAACCTTTCCAACGTTTATTTTTGTATTTTAAAGAGTACCATTTGGGACAGAATTATTATATCATATCAGTATTGTTTTCTCAACAGCCATTAGGCGACCGATTGAATGCTCTCCTGTATCTTGTATAAAACTACTCATAAATACTCGCCTTAAAGTCTTCTATCTCCTTACAAATAAATCTGTTAATAGTAGCTGTAATAGGAATCATCAACATTGCGATCACAATCACTGTCACCATACAAATCCAATAACCATTTTGAGAAATATCATTACCATATCGCTGAACTATAAATATTTGTAGCGGATATTGTATTAAGTAAAGTTCCACAGAAAATTTAGCTACATAGCTTGTATATTTATTGCTTGGAATGTTATATGAGAATCCGGAAACAGATAAGAAAAATGCTAACACCAAGTAGCCAAATGCAAATATATCATCCGAAGCTTCGCCATATCTAAATGCATTAAGCATAAATATTGTAGAAACAAACTATCCAGCATTTACAGTACCTAGAGGGTTCAAATGTAGGAATAATCGAGAAATAAACGACATCCACACGAACCTAATTACCTCTATCTACTGTTCAAAACCATCTTCAATCACATCGCCCGTAGAATCCAAAAGAACCGAGTTACGGGCTTTGCGATAGATGGTTTGTCCCTGAATTGTTTTACCGGAACTGTCTTTGATTGGGTTTCCGCTTGAGTCTTCGATGTTATCTAAGAACACGAACTCGTTAGGATATCCTGCGAAAGCCGTTCCGGTAATAATTGTACCATCTGCTTTGTGTGCTGTATAGCCCTTTAGCAAAGCTTCTTCCGTAACAGTATCGCCGGTAAGGTCGATCAAAACTTTATTGCCGAATACGACTTTATTCGCAGCCATTTGACAAAACCTCCTTATCCGATTGTAACAGTCTTTCCTCCGGCAGAGTTATCGGTTTCTACATATGGGATTGCCTTAACTGTAACCTGAGATAAGCAGTTGTACTCTTCATCGGGCATGATCGTCTGAGCTTCTTTGGACGGTGTTACTTCCTTGCTCTGTGGCTTCATATCCTCAGAACCAGACATAGCACCCTCAACGCCAAGAATCGTCACACCCTCACGAATGTTAGTAGCAATAAGCTTTGCCTGTTCGGTGGCGTCAATAGACACCTTACCAGAGCCATCATGATAGCCTTGCGGTACTGTATATTCTCCAGCCACAGTTGAGATGATACCCTTGACAGCGCCGTTGTTCTTCATAGTACCTGTAAGCTTACTTCCACGGGCGTGCGCAGTCTTTCCTACGAGAATCTCAGCGACAGCCGCAGTATCTTCGGAAGTATCGCTGTCGAATGTACAGGTACCCGTGATCTTTGCACCACTCTTATCATGAGCAGTAATACCTTTGAGGACCTTATCTGCACTGACGGAATCGCCAGTAAGATCGATAAGGACATCCCCCCCGTAAATGACTTTGTTTACATTCAGATTTGCCATAATGTTTAGTCCTCCATGACACTTTCATTATTTTTCTTTATCAGCAGTCTTGTTGTACTGGGATGTACTGATTCCAAGGATAACACCAAGGAAAGTATCAACCGCAGTGATGGTTCCGACTACCTGCTCTCCATACGGGAGACCCCAGATTCCAGCCAGTGCAAAATATAATGTACCAGCAGCCGGAAGCAGATACATAGCAATCCACTTAAGGATGTCGTATGTCTTGTTACTCATGCTCATTGTGCTCTTCCTCCTTCTCTATAAATTTATGAATCGGGAGTTTGTCCACCTCCTGCATAATTCGCTTTGCTGAACCATTCCCGCCCATACGTTCGTAGGGTTCATAGAGATACACTCTCAGATTCTCATATTCATCCTGGGTTACACACCCACGGTCAATATACGACATTCCAAGATACATGATCCTGTCATGTGCCAATCCAATAAGCATCTCTGTTTTTACATCTTTTTGCTCGCTTTTCTTTTGCAAATAGGCCCACAGCCCAGAAGATGCAAGAACTGAGCTAAAGATCGTAAGTACAACCTGAAACCATGGTTCCATCGTTTTCCTCCTTCTTTATGTGCAATCATGCAGACCTATCAGAAACAATCAGCTTCTTGTTGACTATTGTGATTTCCTTACTAAATAGGTCTTCGTAAAGCTGTATTAAATTCTTTCGTTGTTCTCTGGATAAGAGTTTATAATGTCCTCCCATCCAACCGCGAAACATATTTTCGACATTGTCGTAATCCGCTTCTTCATTTTCAACCTTAACGGCAAGTTTCTTGAGTTTTCTACGCATTGCGGTAACTCGATCCGGGTTTATTCGTTTGATGACTTTACCTGTATCCGTAAGTGTGTACTTGATTTGCAAGAATTTGTATTTGCTCGAAATCTTAACGATTCTGGTTTTCTTACGATTGATATGGATTCCAAGTTCAGCTGCTATTTTACAGACGTTTTCGAGCAAGTTTTCAAGTTCTTCTTTACTGGGATTCATGATGTACCAATCGTCCATATACCTTCCATAAAATTTCTGCTGACGCACATACTTGACGTAATTGTCAATCGGATATGGATAATAAATTCCAATGACTTGTGAAAGTTGATCCCCAATATTGACGGACTTCTCCATCCACTTTTCGCCAGTGAGCTTCTCTTTTGGAATATTCCGATACTCCAGTTTATTGAAAGTATCGATCATACAGGTCTCGTATTCCTCGTCAGACATATACGAAACATCGATCTGGAAACCTTTAAATATCAACGTTAAAAGCCAGTCAATAAACTCATCGTCATTGAACAGCTTCAACAATTCTCGTTTAGCAATCTCATGGATAATATTGTCATAGAACTTTGAAAAGTCACCGAATAGAATATAACCGTCATTTCCGTATAATTGGTAGTATTTGTGGAGATGGATTTCGAATCGTTTTCTCTGTTGTGAAATTCCGCGCCCCTTGATAGATGCGCAGTTATCATAAATGATATGTTTTCTAACTTCTGGAAGTAAAACCTCATCGCACAGAGAATGTCGGACAATGCGATCGCGGATTTGAATGCTTGTAATAGGTCTTATTCGGCCTCTTTCGTGCAGCTCGAATTCCTGTGTCGGTCCATTTTGAAGTGTCCGATTTATTAGATCATCTTGGATTTCAAATATATACCGCAGGAAATTCATCATGAATTTTTGCGTCGATTCTTTCCACTTGCTGCTTTTCACAGAGACCTTATAAGCCCTATACAAGTTATTGGCGTCACAGACAATCTCCTCGTAGTTCATAACCTATTCACCGTTATAACAATACTTACCGTAGTAAATTGTATTAGGCTTTATTATTTATCCTTGCGGAACGGATAGCATCTCCTTCTTCGTTGGTTAATCGAAGAATCCGGACGAACTCCATTAGAGTTCGAAGCGTTGTTGTAGTTCGTATTGCCATTGTTGTTCACATTGGCAAAGTTAGCCGAAGAAACGACGCAATTTTTTAGATGTTACCCTTTTTCTAACCGCGACTTAATCGCCATGTCTCTTTGACGCCACCTTTTTATCAATCCGATTTCTCGGTCGATAGCTTTAACATACCGGTTGTACACATTCAGATCTACATCGAATATTTCAACAACCCGCTGTAACTCGTTGATGAGCTGCTCGCAATTTACAATGGCCGCATTCTGGTAATCTCTCCTGGTCTCGTACTCGTGCATTGTCCGTGGGTAAATGGTGTTTGCCGCTCTAACATTGCTCGTTATCAGGGAAGCACACTGGTTTACTTTCGATTTGAAACTCCGCATCAGTTCCCTGTACTTAGCAAAGTTTTCTTCCGAAATTTCTCCATACGCATACTTCTTCCGAACAAAGCCGTCCACATCCTTAACACCAAATCCCCTCTGCATAAGGAGTATCAGCATATCATGCAACTCGATCGAGTACGTAATCGCTTCGAATTTTGACTCTTTTCTGTCGCCTAACAGAACGCTCATTCGTAATCTTTACCGGTGATCTCAGCGAACTCCTCTTTGGTGATCCAGCCCATCTTCACCGCATTACGAACTCTGGTCTCATTCCACATTTTCATGCTGTACCAAAGCTTTACTTTACTGTAATTCTTGCTATGTTCCATGGTGATCCTCCTTCTTAAAGCTCTACATTGGACATCATCGCAATGTAGGCGATGTCAGACTGCATTTTGGTTCTGGCAAACTCCTCCTCAGAAATATCTCTAAGGACAAACCAGTATTCGCCAGGAACCTGCTCAACGATCTGAACCAGCTCCATGTTCGGATGAACAGTCTCGGTTGTTCCGTCGCTGATAGTAACCGGAGAGCAGTTATCTGCAAATACAGATTCCTCGATTTTTTCTGTAGAAATGAAATTGTTTCCGTTCAGCTTAAGATTGGAAATCTCAGTTCCATCACCGAGAATAATTTTATAGATTTTCTCTTCCATGATTAGAAGCTCCTTTCAAAAATATAAACGGGGCACAAGGCCCCGCGATTTTAATTAACCAACCGGGAAGACCGGACGAACCCCAAGCGAGTCCGAAGCGCCGCCGCAGGCCGCAACGCCAAAGTAGCTCACACCGGCAAAGTTAGCCGAAGAAACGACGTCTCTTAACCACTGGTTGTAAGATCTGTTTACGATGAATCTCGGACATACCATGAACAGCGCCAGCTGAGTCTTGCTGATTGTGTAGATACTCGGAACTGTTGAACCATCAGAAGTTGGACTGAAATGAGGATGGCCATACATCATAGGTTCGTTCGGGAGCTCAATGCTGGAATCGAACCATGCTCCACCTGACGGTCTTCCATTTGCAACCGCATTGCACAGGTATTCTCTGTGAGTAAGAACAGACCCCTGGAAAGCCGCATTTACGATTGTTTTGGCGTTTGCCAAGTTACTCTTGTACATCGCAGAGCCCACATATCCACCGGTCGTAACATTGGTAGTATTCATCTGCGCATTGTAAAGCTCCTCATCCGGCATGATAACGAGATGATGGCTGGTAAATGCAGTATCACCGTAGTTGTACCAGTAATCCATATCAACGATACGCCAAATACGACCTCCGATACTCCAATAGTCGCCAAGGAACATTCCTTTAAAGGAACCGTCCTTAATAGCAGCTTTCTGTACTGCGGTCAGCGCTGTACCAAGATTCTTGCCTCTGAAGAGTACCCGGCGAAGCTCCACCGGAGCAAAGCCATCAAGCATAGCAAAGAGTGCGTCTTCAGCTGCAATAGCCTTGTTTCCGTCCGTAGTCCCGACGAGTAATTTGTTACCGGATACCAGCTCGTTGATCTGGGTGAGTTCGGAAAGATTTACTCCTCCGATAAAATCTTTGGAACTTAAAAGACCGATTAACGCCTTTGCTAAAGCATCTGCTGCAATGGTCTTTGTCCCGTTAGGTCCGTCAAGCAGGAAAATATTACTTGCTGCTAACGCCTGGACCTTTTCGTAGTCTGTGATTTTCATTTAATGAATCCTCCTTTATTTGATGACAAAAATAGCCCGACCTTCGATAACATCGCCATTGCTGTCACGGAGAAGATCACTGGAATATGTACGTCCAATGACCGTATCCAAATTGCTGTCAGTAATGGGTGCGTCCGAAGAATCGAGCACGTCTCCGTAAGTACGGTATCCATTGTCATAAAGCTTCTGATATACCGTGTATTCGTTTTCAAGGTTGGAACTGAACTGGTTAAGAATATCTACCTGCTCCTGCAATTCCAGCAGCTTCTTAGCAAGGCTTGCCGCCGTATTGCCATCTAACAGTGCCTGTAACTGATCAAACCATTCTCGAAATTCTGTTTCTGACTTCTGTTTCCAGTCAGCCATTTCCGCAGTATTGATGCTTGTGTATTCGTTGAACCACGCCTCCCATTTTTCTTTCCAATAGGTACTTGTGGCTTCCATATCTGCTGTATGCTCCGAGTACCAAAGGTTCCACTGAGCTTCCCATGTCAAATATGCAGACTGAATCTCCTCAGTCTGTGCCAGAAACCAGGTAGACCACTGCTCTTTCCAAAACTTATTTGTTTCTTCCATATCAGTAGTCTGCTTTTCGTAGAACTCTTTCCACTGGTCCTGCCATTGAGCAATCAAATCATCGATTTCGACCTTGTCCAATGGAGCCGTTACGAATGGACACTCTGAAGTTCCAACGCAGTTCGTGATGTTTGCCTGTCGAATAGAAGTAACTCCGGCGCCGACATAAATATACGCCAGCGGATATTGCCAGCGATCATTTGTCTTCACCATCGTAGGTTTCGTTGGATTCGATGCTGGGGCTCCTTTAATGATTTTGATGTCATTTGCTCTGACGGCCTCTCTCGAATCCACTTCAAGCACAACTGCATCATATCGGTTCAGCAGAATCTCGGACTGTGGAACTACTAACGGTAACAGAGCGTCATTCAGCGTCCAAGTGTGATTGAACCAGGCTCGTCCGACACCAACGTTGATAATCATTGCTTCCGATTCTTTTACAACCATTGCAGTTCCGACATGCTGCAATATTCCGTCCTGAATGATTCCATCGAAAATGCTGGACATCTGAATAGCATCGTAGCGCCGATCTCCTTCTTTTGAATTATAAAATCCAAATGTTACACTCACTTCTTCATCACGCTCCTTCCTGTTCTATAGTCTTAAAAGTCGGATAGACGGAATAACCGTCCTTATCTTCTGAACGAACAATTTCAAGAATACGAGCTTTTGTCTCGTGTCCGTATTCGTTCGCAATCTGTACAATGTCCCCGTTAAAGAAATCTTTTCCATACTGGAACATGATAGTTGTTTCTGTTTCTCCCTCGAATGAGGTAATGCTCACATTTTCAGCAAGCTTTTCTTTTCCTCTTTGCTGCAACTGTGCCATATACTCGGCATCGGTCAACGCATCATCGCTTCCAACATTTGAAGAAATGTCACGAGCGTCCGTAAACAATTCTCTGCGATTCAAACCAGAGCCACCACCAACCGTAGTATATCTTCGATCGGCGCCCTCACCTTCTCCACCAACCAAGGTCACTGTCTTCAACGAAGCTTTAGATTCGATGTAGTTACTATTGATGATGTTCTCGAATTTCGGTGAAAATATAACGTAGGGATTCTCCGTCTGATCGTATGATCTATCTGAACCGGCATACAACTCAAATACGAACTGCTTTTCATCATTCAGAGCGATCTTGAAACCGATACCCTGCTCCTCGCAAATTTTCTGGATGACATCATACAGGTTATCTCCCGTGTACTGAGCTTTCAGTTTCAACTTTGTAATTGCTGGATCGGTTGATTCTTTGAAAATAAAGTTTGGAATTTTTCGATTGCTGTCTGACGGAGAAATTACATTCTCGTTGAGCAGTGTTTTTATTCCATTTTGAAGATTTCCGCTTAATAGTTTCTGTCCCCAGACGATTCGCCTGTCGAGGATAGATTCTAATGAACGCCCAGTAACCGTTACATGGTTACCGTCTTCGGTATCTGAAGTAATCTGGATTTTCTCCACGATCATCACATGTTCAGATTCCTTGCTCTGCAAATAGTAATCCTGTTTGATGTAGTCAAGAAGACCCTCTCGCATTGCTTCATACAGTTCAAAGTCACCGTAAGCGTAATACCGATCTGTCCAGATGAAGGACTCGTACGTATCCACAATAGAGACAGCATCTAGGTTGGTGTTTAAAATTGTCACATCCATAGTGCTTATACCCCCTCGTAGACTATACGGTTCTCAATCTTAAACTGTAAATTTGTACTTCCGTACTCAGCCGTATAAGCAAAGATGTTGTCGCCCTTCGCAAGCTGGAACCAATCAGCGTTTTTATCCAGGCAGTTCAAGATGTTTGTAGTCTTTCCGTTCCTAAGAAGCGTAATCGACTTGTTTCCTTTTACGGTGCAGATAATGATTTCATCACCTGCTATAATTCCAGAGCCAGTGAATTTCTCCAATTTATCGGTATTGATCCGCATCACTTCACGAGTACCGGTATTGTAGATCGTAATATTGCTGGCTTCACCGATTGCGTGAATCGTAATAGTCACTCCGATTTCAGCGTCGCCATTATATACAACCACCTGCTCTGTTTCATTTTTGATTTCTCCCATTTCTAGTAACGGGTCCTTAAGAGATTCATTACCGAAAGGAAACTCGAACAGTGCCTCTACACCATAGAAGATGGTTGTGTTGATTCCGTCTTTTCCGGCAGAGTAAAAGAAAGGATTCGGACACACGATTGAGATATCCGAACCCTCGTCTTTACTGAAGATTGTTGGGTCGTTTGATTCGACATACCCTTCAATCTCTGCCTGCCTATTATCGGTTTCGATAAGCATTGTGAGCTTCTTTTTAATAGGAAAATACTTGTATGAAAGCTGTCTTACGTCTTCAATGGAATCCTTCCACATATACGCAAGAGAAATAACAATGTTTCGGCTCGGCATCCTTGAAGAATTGAACAGACTTCCATCGTTTGTAGCGATTTCCGTCGTATTGATGTTCGCTTTTCCTGGTCCCAAGCCAGTTACAGACTTGATGATGAAACCGGATTCCTCCGGTCTCGCCAAATCAAGTCGGATACTATCGCCAAGATAGTTCGTAAACGTGACTGCTCGAATCAAGTTTCCACCATCCTTTCCATCGCCGAGAACTGATTCTTCGTCTGCCGATAAATCTCTGTTCTCGACAGTGCCTTAGGCGAATAGTTATTCTGTGTAAAGTTATAAGAGTTACCCGTATTCGGATTAGTATCTTCATTTTGAAGATTCCGTCCACGAGCTGCTGCAATTCCTGTGCTGACGGTTAAAGCCTGCGATCTACTGAACAGCGTATTCAGTCGATGACTCTTCTCTTCAACGTCTGACAGATCCAGAATCGGTCGAATCGTAGGCTGACCATCAACACCGTTGTCGATCATATCCTTAACCTTTGCGATTGCATTTCCGAGACCTGTTTTTGCCGAATCAGCCATTTCAGCACTGGCATTATATGCCTTCACCGCATAAGTTCCGATGGCATTAACGAATCCCAATCCAAAGAAATCACCGATGTGGTATCCTACTCTGGAAGGTGAATGCTCGTCCAGTTCGTCTTCTGCTGCTTCTGCCGCAGCCCTTGCCATTGCTCTGGCTTTAGCTTCCGCGCGGTACGTATTCTCACTGATTCCATCAGCAAATCCCTCCACCAAGTAAGCACCAGCCTGTTTAAACTGATCATGATAATCCCGGATAGCCGTTACAGAAGCATTAAGATTGCCAGTGAAAGCTGTTTTTACTTCTTCGGCTTTTTCCTTAATGCCAGCGATGAACTTAATCATGCACTGCATTCCTGCATTTTGAAATTCTGGATACTTGTTCGCAATGGCCGTAAGGCACGAACTTAAGATGTTTACAAACGCATTTCTGGTCTCGTAATCTTTCGATTTAATTCCAGCGATAAGCTTGATCATGAGATTCGCGCCAGCCGTATTGAACTGGATCTGCTTATTATTGATTGCAGTGATACAACCGCTAATAATGTTAGTAATTGCAGTTTTGGTATTTCCGTCCTGAGATTTAATTCCGCTAATGAATTTCGTCATCAATGTAGAGCCAGCCGTATTGAACTGGGTTTGATAGTTTGTAAGGGTCGTAAGTACAGCCTGCATCATGGTCGTAAACGTAGATGTCATATTGCTCTTTTGCGCATTAGCAGCATTGATGAATGTTGTCAACATAGATGTTGCGGCTGATGTCACTCTTCCGCTCGCATCTGTAAATGCGTTAATAAAGCTGTCGATTCCGTTATTTCCAAGCTGTGTAAGTGCTGTACTGAAACCGCTCATACCACTCGTATCCAACTCAGCCATTCCCTTAGCCATCTCAACAAGGCGATTTACCTGTGTGATTACGCTCGACATGATTCCGGTATCAATTCCAGAAATAGAATCTGAATAACTCTTAATTCCACTTCCAAACTGAACCAGACTGTCACCGAAACTGCCAAGATCGTTGTCGCCGGTAAACCAGCTTACAAGTCCTCCTGTATTCGGGATTGTATTGGCAAGTTCTACAAGAGCTTTACCAGCTGTTGCTGAGTTCGTAATAGCCGCGGAGTCCATACCCATAATAGCTTCAGAATATGCCTTCATAGCTTCACCGAACGGTACAAGTTTCTCACCGAAAGTATCAACATCGTTGTTTCCAGTAAAGAATGCTACAACGCCACCTGTATTGGGAACAGTATCAGCAAGCTCGACTAAAGCCTTGCCCGCCGTTGCAGAATTGACGATTGCATCGGCTTCCAGTCCACGAACCGCATCGCCAAATGCTTTCATTGCTTCGCCAAATGGTACAAGCTGTTTTCCAAACTCACCCATATCGTTTTCACCAGCAAAGAATCCTACGACACCACCAGAATTTGGAATGGTTGTTGCCATCTCTGCCATGGCCTTGCCAGCGATTGCCGCTTCTGTAACGGCATTTGCATCGAGTCCAGTAATTGCATCCCCGAACTGTCTAATAGCTTCGCCAAATGGTACAAGCTGCTTTCCAAAGGCAGTCATGTCATTTTCTCCTGCGAAGAAAGACACTAATCCGCCTGTATTTGGAATTGTGGCTGCCATTTCAGCTAATGCTTTGCCAGCTGTCGCCGCATTTGCCACGATTTCCCCGTCCATGTTTCCGATAGCTAACGAGAAATCTCTCATAGCTTCGCCAAACGGTACAAGTTCCTCTCCGAACTTAGATAAAGACGATCCTCCTGTAAGCCAAGAAGTCAATCCCTGTAAAATATCAGCCGCTGTCAGAATAAGCACAGTCTCGGCTAATGCCTTTACTCCGTCCATCATAGATGGCTGAATCTGACTAGCTCCCTGTAAAAACGGCTGAACATTATTCATAAAAGTGGATAAATCAGCTCCAATTTGCGGGAACTGACTCGACACACCGCTCATAAATCCGCCGACGATTCCACCAACGAACTGACCGATTGCCGTTCCGATTCCCTGTAAAAGCTTTCCACCTTCTCCGATAAGCCAAGAAAGTCCTGGAAGTTTCGATAAGAGTCCGACGGCTGCAAGCACTAACGCCATCTCAGCAACAACCGCACCCATACCAAGGATTCCAACCATTGCTCCTGGAACAAGCGATGCTGTTGCACTAAGAGCAAGCATAATAGCTGATAACAGACCGATTCCGGCAATTCCTTTTAGCAAAGCTCCAGTATCGATTCCTCTCAGTGCATCGACGATACCAGCGAAAAATGCTACGAGTACATCGACACCAGCTTTAATCAGTGACGGCAGATTACTAGCAATACCATCTAAAATTCCAATAAGGAATTTGAAAGCTAGATCTACAATTTGAGGCGTATAAGTAACCAGAGCCGCTAATACACCAACCACTAATTGTAAAGCTCCGTCTGCCAGCTGCGGTACACAGGATACGAAAACATCGATCAGCGTTAAGACAACTGCCTTTACAGCTTCACCAATAGCTGGCGCTCCGGCAGCAATAACTTTGCAGATTGCGATAATTCCTTCTCCGACTTTTGTAAGAACAGCCGGAATTAAGCCAGCGATACCAGTAACGATAACTGTCAGTGCTGCTACGATTGCAGTCGCTCCAGCGGCACCAGCAGTTGCCAGCGCTGTGAATCCGATAGCAAGTGCCGAAAGTCCTGTGCCAGCTGCAAGTAAACCCGCTCCGATTGTAAGAACCCCAACACCAATCAATGCAAACGCTCCCGATAATGCCAGAATAGTCGGAACCAATGGTGTAAGTACCGCGCCTGCTAGGCCGATAATTGTGAATGCTCCGGCAATAGAAATAAGTCCTTTCGCAATCGCTTCCCACGATAACGCTCCCAAAATACTGAGTACCGGCGCAAGAACAGCTAAGGCTCCGGACGCAACCAACAATGCTGCTGATCCACCAAGCGTACCTTTCATGAAATTGAGACTGATAGCCAACTCAGCTAAGGCCCCACCCATGACGGTAAGACCTCTACCGATCTCTTCCCACTGCATACCTCCGAATTTACTCATACAGTTTGCAATGATTTCAAGTGCGCCGCCGACGATAACGAGCCCAGTTCCAATACCGATCATGTTCTTCGGCATCAGATTAACAGCAATAGCTACCTCTGCAAGTGCGCCGCCCATAGCAGTTAAACCTCTGCCGATTTCATCCCACTGTAATTGACCAAAATCTTTTACAGCGGAAGCAAAGATTTTCATTGCAGCGCCAATAGCAATTAAGGCTACGCCAGTAGACATTACGTGTTTTGCATTTCCAGCCAAATTCGTAAAGACAGCAAGTTCGGCAAGTAATCCACCGATTCCAGCTAATCCTTTTCCAATCTCGCTCCACTCCATCTGACCAAAGTCTTTGCAAGCGGACGCCAAAACCTTCATTGCTGCCGACAGAATAACGATTCCAGTTGCAGTGCTGATCATTTTCCCGTTGAATTTTGCAACTCTAAGGAATACAGCAATCTCAGCAAATAATACTCCTACTCCTGTTAATCCACGTCCGAGTTCATCCCACTGTAATTTCGATAAATCCTCACATGCTGAAGCCAGAATTTTGATAGCCGCTCCAAATATAATTAAGCTGGTAGCGCCTTTCATAACCTGCTTCTGACTGCTTGCCATGGCTTTAGATGATGCAACAACAATAGTCGTAAGACCAGCAATTCCAACCAACCCTCTTGCAAGTTCACCCCAATCAAGGTCTGAAACCTTCTTCAAAGCTCCTGCCAAAATGGATACTGCAACTGACATAGCAATCATTGCGGTACATGCTTTAGATACTTTTCCCGTATCACTACTGATTTTATTGAAAATCGCCATCGCTCCAAGTAAATTAGCAAAGAGTACAGTAATTGCTCCAAGAGAAGCTGATAGTTTATCACTATCGATCAGGGAAATTGCAACGATAGAACCTGCAAGCAAAGCGATTGCTGCTCCAATTTTAAGTAGCGTTCCAGCTTTAAGATTTGTCTGATATGCCTCAAAGCAGCCTCTGACCCCGTCAAGAATTCCAGTTACTCCTTCGAGAACGCCATTTAACCCCTCAAGAGGTTCGGTTACACTCTTTAAGAATTTAGAAACTGATAAAGCAATTCCACCGACAGCAATGCTGTTAAGAATGTCAAGAACTCCGCTGAAATCTGTATTTCCAAGTTTCTCGGCAAGTGTTCCCATCATAGTCCCGACTGCATCGGCAATACCGCCAGCAATTACCTTTACAGCTGTCCACAATGCTTCCATGACTTTGAGAAATTTACATTTTTCCAGTGCTTCTCCCATCATCTCAAAAGCAACAATGACTCCGCTCTTCATTTTTCCAGCACCATCACCAATCTGAGCCATGCGATCATGTACTCGTTCAAGGAATGAGTGGAATAATTCAAATCCAGGGAAATCGAACTTCTCCCCTGCGGCTTTTCCAAATTCTTTTACTTTTTCTCCGGCAGTTTTAACAAACGTAATAACTGTCTTTACGATATCAACAACAGTCGAAACTGCTTTACCAAAGATATCTGTCTTCTTTACAGTTTCATCAAGCTTAACGAGATACTCACCGAAGCTTCCGGTAAGTGATAACACCCCGTTTCCAGCCGGTAAGAAAAGACCAATCAATTCGCCGACACCACCAGCAACAGCTTTGAAAGCTTGTCCGACGATATCAAGCACTGCAAATACGCCCTTAAACGTATTCTTTAGATTCTTTGAACTCTCTTCCCCCATTTTGAATTTTGCTGTCAGATCACGGATACGTTCTGTGATTTCGGCTAACTGTTTTCCAGTCATTGGCGGAAAGATTTCGTTAAATGCCTCCCGAACAGGCTTAGCAACGCTAACCAGTCCCTCGAAAACATTCTTTACTGCTTCGATCATCATGGTTCGACCACCAAGGTCTTTCCAATCCTGAAGCATTTTATTTCTTGCATCGGCAGAAGCATTGATTACGGCACTGAACGTATCACTCACTTCCGTAAGTAATTCCTTCGCCTCTTCAAAGTCGCCGACGATAATTTCCCAGCTTTGTGTCCATCCGGACTGGGCAGCCTCTTTCAATGTGTCGAATAACTGGGTAAAAGTTTTTACTTTTGTCGCAGCATCATTCGCGGTCTTACCCATCTCCATGATGGATTTGATCTGATCATCGGTGTATCCCATGGTTCGAAGCTGATCTTCGTTGAGATCGCCTGTAAATTTTGCCAAAGTTTCAGTCAAGATGTCAGAGGTAAGCCATCCTTTACTAAGGGTCTCTCTGAATGAGCCCTCATCTTTGATCATCTCATCAATGGCAATTCCATGAACTTTAGCCGTTTCTTTCAGCGCATCCTGGAATACCTGACCACCCATACCAGCGTTTACTACTGAGTTCCAGTCCTGTAATTTTACTGTTCCTGCCGCTAATGCTTGTGAAAGCTGATACATAGCGGTACTTGCCTGCTGAGAGTTGGAACCTGATACGGCTGCAAGGTTCGCAATACCCTTGATAGCGGCTACAGATGTGTCCAAATCTACGCCAGCCGCAGTGAACGTACCAATGTTACGGGTCATTTCCGTAAAATTGTAAATGGTCATATCTGCATAATGGTTTAGTTCATCCAACGCATTGTTTACCTGATCAAGCGTTGTGCCTTTTGAAGAGGTATTTGCAAGGATTGTCTGAACGGCATTGATCTGGGTCTCATACTCCTCAAAACCGGTTTTAATCGGATCGATGGTAAAAGCGGAGACAAGATTTTTTCCAGCAGCAAGTGCAGAGTTGGTAATGTTCTGCAAAGCTGTAATCGCCATCACTTCCAATGCCGAAAATCGCACTCGCACAGTCTCAACTGCATTACTCAGCGGTGACATATTCCCACTGCATTTATTTGCGGCATCGTTTACGGTTTCTAAGCCTTTCGCCGCCCCTTCGAGGTTAAGGCTCTTCTTCAACTTATCGAGGCTTGATAAACTAGTCTGAATATTCTGTTCAAACTGTTTGTTATCAAACCGCATTTCGACGACACGTTCGTCAATAGTTGTACTCATAGCTTAGTAACCTCCTTCCATGCCGCATCTGCAATTTTGTCAAAAATAGGCTGGATAGCAGGATTGATGTAGTCTCGCCCCTGTACCCAGCCGCCGTTTCTTGTTGCATGTCCGTACTGCAAAATAACTGCAATAGGGACTCCATTTTGAATATTTGTGTTGTAAAAGCTGATCGATACGGAACCTTGCTTCTGCTCGATCTTGTAATGCCACGAATTTGCTGTCCGTCCTGTATCAACTGGTGTTGCAGACGCAAGGGCGGCTACGCCCTCTCGACCATACTTATCGAGGTCACCGAGACGAACCGATTCCTTTGCTCTCTCTAAGAACCGAGTCAGCTTAGAAAAATCACCCTTTTGTCTGAACGTGATCATATGAATCTCCTACTTTGCTAAGTAAGCACTGGACGAGAAGCCTGTATACTGCACACTGTCAAGTACAAACTGGATGTACAGCCACTTAACTCCGTTTACCATTGTGTAGTAGCCATAGCATTTAACCTTAGTGCCAGCCGGGATTTTACAAAGAGCTTTCTTATTGGTTCCGGCATCATTACGGCAATAAAGAACTGCCGTTGTTTTGTATTCACCAGCATCGGCCTTGTTAAACTGCTTGGCAGAACATGTAGCCACCACTTTCTTCGAAACGGACTGGTTCTGATCCTGCTTGGTATTGGACGGCGTTACCGCTGATCCATTCAGAATCTGGTTTACCATGTTCTGAACTTCTGAGTAGTTGTATCCGTACTCAGTAAGCAGTTTCTTACGATTCTCGCCGCTTTCCCACAGTCCAACGATAACCTCATGAGCGATGGTTTTGATGTCTTTACCCTTGCTTAATCCAGGAGCGGCAACTGTATTGTCGTCGTACTTTGGTGTGATGAAGCCACGGATAAATTTTCCGTTAATAGACAGGGTTCTCTTCTTGACCGCATTACTGTAGTTACCCTCTTCGATAACCATATAACCAGATTCCTTATATACCTCAATTACGGTACCGACATGATCCGGATTGCCTGTGTTGTCGATGATTCCGTTATCCTGCCAGTCATACAAAATCGCATCTCCAGGACTCGGAACATAAGCATCGTTCTCCTGCCAACATCCCATTTTCTTTGCTGCTTCGATGAGGTAATAGCAGGAAATTTCCATAGGCATAATGCTCTCATATCGGAGAGCTGCCGCTAATGCAGACCAGGTGCAAGCGCACCAAGCCCAGTCATAGCGCATACGAATGCCACGAGGAAATTTGCCCGCGCAGATCTTCTCAAAGAAGTCGTTATATAAATCGATAATGCTTTTATGTGAGCCGTTCGATTCTTTCTTTCCATCCCAGGATTCGACAAGATTAACAACGGCCTGTCTTGATTTCGCCATTTTTATCACTATCCTTTCGAATTAAATTTCTTTCTGTTTGCGGCATTTACTTCCGCATGATGTCTGTATAAATCTCGTTTGCTTCTCTTCTTCGGGGGCTTATTTTCCGCATTGCAAATCCGTATAAGCATTAACAAACGATTCAAATGCCATTTCTGACACTCAAATGGAATATGATACGCCGTCATCCAGTAATAGATAAGTTCACTGGTTATCTGCTGCCTGTTTATTGGACCACCTTTTTCTTCCTTAACAGTCGAAGCCGTCATAGGCGCTTCAATATAGGCATTTACCGCATCAATGTGAGAATTGGTAATGCATCGATAGACCAGCGGGTCAACATTCTGTGTGAGTGTCATACAGCGTATATAATCAATGGTTTCTTCAATTGTCTTCTGCTCTTTAGATAAGAAGACTTTGCACCATTTACTTTCCCATTTTGAAAGTGAAACGAGCGAATGCTCCAAACGCAACTTCTGTTCCTTTACAGGGATAAATCGCTGATTCCGCTCATCCCACAGATCAGTTCTTGGTATCGTAAGTTCAAGCATTCGAGCTCACCTCTTTAGTTCATGGTGGCAACCACAGGAGCAATCTCCGGATTTTCCGAATGCTTCTTGATATCTACAACTTTAGGAATTACATGGTTTACGAATTCAGCGGCTTTGCTGTCATCTGTAGCAAGTTCCATAAACAGAAGATTGTAGAACTGAGTGCAGGCAAACTTTCTGGAAATCTCTTCGGACTTCTCGAAATATGTGCCGTCAGCACTCTTCTCTCCGTATGCCTTTAAGATAAATTCCTTAAAGAACTTGATAATGGTCGGCTGATCTTTTGCATCTACGATGCGCTGAAGCATCTCAGCAACTCCACCAGCTGTGCCCAATTCCATCTCCATAACCTCTGTTTCGGTAAGGTTGAAGAGCTTTGTTTCGGTGCGCTCAACACCATTAAAATCTTTATAAGTCTTTGTTACTGCATACATAATTTTGTTCTCCTTTCAAATAAAAAGGAGTCGCCAGCTTTCCTGAATACGACTCCATCTGTGGTTTGTGTATTATTTTTTTCTTAACCTTCTGCGGTCATAATCTTAATTACTTCATCCGGAAGCGGAAGTCTCGGTTCAACACCATCGTCTGCTTCGGCAGAAGAAGGATCTTTACCATACAGGATCTCTTCAAGAGCAGCCAGTTTCTTAGCATCGACCTTGGTAGAATCGAAGGTGAGAATAGAAGTAGGCTTCAGCTTCTTTCCATCGATTAAGGTTGCAATCTCGACTGGTGTGGTGCTGAACTCCCAGGATAAGGTAATAGCTTCCGGGCTGTCATTTACAGTGGAATAACCCTTCTCAGAAGGAGAAGCTAAGCAACCATAAACGAGATGAAGCTTATAGCCGTAATCATTGGAATCAACATCGTTACCGAGAAGTGTCTTGTAAGATAAGCCGAACATCTTACGGTTCTGCTGTCCTGCAAACACTCCAGGGGCGATTTCTTTGGAACCATCGCACTCTGCAAATTCATCCGGTGCCATATAAGCTTCGATCGTACCGCCAAATTCCTCTGCGGACATAAGGTTCAGATACTTAATGTTGTCTGCATAAATTGCAGTAGGTTCTGCTCCGGACGGGCTCTCTGTTACGGTACTAAGACCATTCCATGCGGTACCAGAGTTATATACGCCGCCGGTCTGAATCGGATAAAGGACACCCTGGCTGACACCGGTCTCATACAGGCGCTCGCCAGTCTTGTCCCAAACGAGTTTCTTTTTCATAGAATTTGTCCTCCTTAAAAGAATATTTCAAAGACATCATGATTTAAGTTGTCTTTCGTGTAATGCCGATTGAATCGGCTTGTCGGCATAGATGCCACCTTGTCAACGAGAGAATTATCCGGATCGCTGTCGATGACAGTTACCGAATACTTTCTCGCAGACAAATAAACCCCGTCATTCGCAAACGTATTCTCGATATCGTCGAGAGCGTAAACGATGGCGGGGTATTTCATTTTTACCGATGATGGTGGTTGAAAATAAGCACGACACTCTGGTCCGTTGTTTGGACATGAGAGGATGTCACATAAAGCATTATGCAGTTTCAGTCGTCTGCTCATTGTAAACACCTCCAACGGTTAATATTAAACGGGGATACTGAACTTCAACATTTGAAATTTTCCATTTAGCCCCCATATACTCGATAAATCTCATCGAATGAAAATTCGCATAAGCAAACGGATCGGCTACGATGCTAAACTCATTCGACACATTGAGATTATCATTGAGGTTGTCCGAACTCTGATACTGTCGAGTATTCCGAATAACGTCTCCGTAGTAGTCACGAACCGTAATCTTCTCTCCCCATACACCAGGTCGAATTTCCTCTGTTACGGCATAGCCGATTGCCCCGTAGAATTTACTCATTTTGAATTTTCTCCTCTAAGACTTAGGCGGTATGATCCTCGGAAGTCGTAACAATCTCCTCGATAACGATAGCAGATTTAATTCTGGTAAGCTGACCAGACTTACGAGTCTCCAGTAAGGACTGAAGCTGGTTAAACTTAATATCGAAATCAGTGAAATGAGTTACATCGCCACCTTTGGATGCTCCATATCCATAATCGGCCATATTTACGCAAATGGCGTGAAGCTTATGCTTTTTACCAGTAGAATCAGTACGAATCTTGTCCTCAAACTGAGTAACTTCATAGATCTTATCAACGCCAAGCGCTGCCGCAAGCTCTGTGTCAGTCTCATAGATACGACGACCGTTACGATCTCTTGCAAGGATCATGGTATTATGCATATCTGTTGTGATAAACAGATCAGGTTTACCAGTACCACGGAAAGTCTTGCGAGCCTTGCGCAGTGCTGTGATCATGGCCTCTGCATAAATGAAGCTCTCTCCGAAATAATCTCCAGTGTTGTTGCCCTGAAGTTCTGTAGCCATTGCATCGAAATCGATATCCTTATGAATGGTGTACAGTTCATCATCGGTCCAGACAGGACGAATGTGCTCAGGGAAAATCTTCTCCGGATCACTGTTTTCCCGGCTATCGCCGATCATAGTCGCAACAGCCAAGGTTTCCTTCAGAGAAATCTGATCGATTCCATACTGGAACTGTACATAATCAAAGTCCTCGATATCTACCACATCATCGCGATGAAGCTCGGAAGTAACGTACACAGTCTGCGGATCGGTAGTACGTCTTACCAGTTCATAGTTTCCGGTAATCTTCTTCTCGTTACCCTTCTTATATCCCTTTGCGGACAGGGAATCGATGTTTCGAATATCTACATGGGAAGTACGAACGCGACCATTCGGAATCTTCTGCGTCTTCGCCATAATAGCGTCAACCCATCCCATATCGTTTGTGATAAGTTCAGGTGTACGCCCCGGATGTGCTTCAACATATTCAGGAAACAGCGTTGTAACGTCGCCTGTGCCGGACTGTACAAAGCCGCTGATCCCGTCATGCTGTAAGCTATGTTCATCCATGTAGATTTCCATAGCAGCTTTTAAAGATCCGACTCCGCTGGACTTAGCTAAGTCCAAAATTTCTTTCTGCGCTGCGTGAGACAGAAAATTCTTATCATCGCGTCTGTCGTTGTCAAAAACATTGTGTTTCATATTGTCATCTCCTCCTTTAGATTCATCATCTTCTTTTTTAGAAACCTCTTTGCCTGCGAACTCAGTCATCATTGCAAAAACGGCGGTCTGCTGTTTTTCGGTCATGGATTTAAAGATGTCTTCAATAGTTTCAACCTTCTCATCCTTTTTCTCTTCATTATCCGGTTCATCATTGGAGCCGCCCTTTTCCTCCTGCTTTTTATCCGGTTCATCTGCCGAATGCTCCAACTGTCCCATGATCATTTCGTCATAGCCAAGGATAATACCCGTTTCTCCATCCCCGTGCATTACCACATCATCGATAAATGCTCCAGGATTGGCACCGGCTAACACCAGACTTACCTCCCTAATAATGCCATGAACAACATCGTGACCAGCCTGTTTAAGCTGATTGGCAAAGATAGAAAGAGACTGTACGTCGCCATGTTTTACAAGTTCCCGTGCAGTCTTTCCTGATTCTGTATCATTAAATTCACAGAATGCATAAACTCCTTCATCTCTATTTTCGAGATGAGCTAATCCAAGTACATTATCCGGGTTAGTGTGATTATGCATCCATACTAACGGGACAGTCTTCCCGTTCTGCCCTTTGAAAGCGTCTTTTTTAATGACTCTTCCATCGGCACACTGAAGATCGTTTCTAGTGGCCCAGCCACCAAAGTCATACTTCATTTTGATTTTCCTCCTCTATTTTCTGATATAGTACGATAACGGATGCGACGTCTTCTTTGACGAACTTGAAGACTTTTTCGATGATTTTTTGACTTTCTTATACTCCGACTGAATCTTATCGAATTCGTTCTGATACGTCTGTTCATATGAGGAGTCAAGATCAGCTTTTGCTGCTTTGTAAGCTTCTCTAACAGACTTCACCGCTGCTTTAAGCTCGGAGCTAACTTTTGCTCTTTCACTTTTGGCATTTGCCTGATTCTCGGCTTTTTCTTCCTTGGTGTCGGATGATACTTTCGCCTTCTGATTAGTCGCATCTGTTCGAACACTAGCCTTATCTGTTTTGGCATCACTACTGATTTTTGCTTTGTCAGATTTGGCATCGTTTCTGAGCTTGGCAATCTTTGCGGTTCTTTCGGCAACCCGCTTAGATCTCTCAGCCTTGGATAATCCTGATGGAATTTCTATTGCCATCAAACGCTCGATTTCGGCATCCTTTTTATTATCGATTCGTTCCTTCTCGCTAGATGATTCCTTTTCGATTTCTTCCAAATCAGAATCTTTGTCAGTATCGATGCTTTTCTTCCTATCGGAAGCATTTTGGGTTAAGGCCTCATTCAGTTCTTTCAAACGAGAAGATATCTGTTCCTTCGTTGCTTCTGCTTTTTCACGAAGTTCCGTAATCTTCTGATCTCGCTTCTCCTGCTCTTCTTTGACCTTTGCAGCCTTTTCAGATTTGATATTATTTTTTGTATAGGACCAAATCTTCTTTCCCTCATCATTCAGTGATGTAGTAGAACGACCTTTCAACTCCCTGGTGCGCATATAGTATTCATGCGCTTTCTCAGGATCGTAGTAGGGCGATGCATAATGTCTAAGAACCGCTACTTTAAGTTCATCCATTAAGAATCATCTCCCTCCTCACTATCGCCAGATGTATAATTGCCGATGATGTCATCAATCTGCGCAGAAATACTGTCAAGAACTTCATTAACCAGAGCATCATAATCATCGGTGCTGGAGTCTGTTTCATTGCCATTTGTCACATCCGTTACGGAACCACCAGGCTCGCTTAAATTGCTGTTTCTCAATTCATCAGCCTTAGGATCAGCAGATGGCTTCCAACCAATTACCTGTCTAATTTCATTTGATGTAGCGATTTCATTTCTGGTAAATTTATCAGAAATTTCAGCAAGATCGGCTACCGGCACAAGCTTGAATGGATCTCGGAAGAACATGATTGACTTGTTCTGAGATCTAGCGGTCTTCGTCAAGAATTTTCGTTTCATTTCATCTACGATTGCAGATATAATGGGCTCGATTGTCCGATTGTAATAATTCAGCATAGTCTTCTCGTCTGCGGTACCATCTAAGATGCTCTGAGTGATTCCTAACTGGCTGTAAAGCATACTCGTTAAGTATTCAATCTGCTTCATTAGATTGTTTTCCAAAGAACGATTCAACTGCGTGATTTTCTCTGTCCCATCAGTATAGGCAATACCATACTTAGAACCGGACAACTGTCGCTCAATATCTTTACGTCGCTGCTCTGCCTGCTGACGTCTTGCCTCAGACTTAATTACGTATGGAAGCTGAATAATCAAATCCAACTTTCCAGAACTGCTCTGCTCATCAACCGCATCCAACAAATTCAATTTTCGAATAAGCCTTTGCATCGTTGAGTTTGGCTCATTGATAACCGCATACAATGGATTTTCTACGATAGCAACTGTATCCTTCGGAACTATGATTTCCTGTTTTCGTCCAGTATTTTCGTTATATACTTCAACACGTACATGACGAGGGTACCAATCTCGAATACGACCAACTCGCATTGAAAGAATCTGATATCCCTTGGTATCGTCTGGATCGTCATCCGTATCCACCGGAACGATTGCCACACAGCCTTCATCCATCATGGACATAACAACATCTTGGATAAATGCCCTACCAGTCTGATCAAGATTGGCTTCCAACGACAAACATTCGTTTAAACCGCTTTTTATAACATTTAAAAACCGCCCTTCATCATCCAACTGAACATGCTGAATGTTGATGGCGGCTACGTCTAAAGCGATTCTATTGTATACGGACGTGACTATTGATCTTTCGTTTCCTCTGGTAAGTCGAAAACGATCAGGACGATATGAATAACCCGAACCGATATTCTGGGACATCATGGTAGGGGCTCTATTGCGAAAGGCATTCCAGGCATTTTTAAACCTGAAACTTAATGATAAATCCATTTTGAATTCTCACCTCCTAAAAATGGGAACAAAAAAAAGACCCCTTTTCTTAAGAGGTCCCCAGCTTTTACACCGGTATTTTGTTTAGTATGGATTCACATATGATTCCATTATTATCAGGATTGTAATGCTCATCCAAACACTTCAATGTCAGAAAATTCCCAACCTTTTCTTCTATGTCTGCCCAACGATTATCGTCTTCAGATAAACTATTAAAATCACAGTCCAATCCAAGCGACCGCATAAGGTCTATTTCTTCTTCACTGAACATATGCTCATCCTTTCTTTAAATATTTACGCTTTGTTCTGCTTCCTGTACACCAAGTAGTTGTTATGGTTCCATTTTCAGGATTCACTGCTACTGTCGCAGATTTCCCTATAAACTGCTGACTTGGTCGTCCAAGGTTATCAGTTTTTGTTTTAATGCTACCATGATTCAACGGATTTTTCAATGCATCCAAAATTCCGTCAACCGTTACTGGTCTCGAATCGGTTTGTGTTCGATCAAGGGCATGATCTGAAAAACGTGTAACCAGTATTCCGTTTGAAGCTTTTACAGGTGTTCGCAACTTGTTATTCATCCTTGCCTGGATAGAGCTTCTGTCATGAGCTAATTGTTCTTTCGTCCTCCGAACTCCCCATTTCATACCCTTTATTCCATAATGCATCAAGTTATCATTTGATTTGATATGAGCTATTTTTCTGATGGTGCAGGGTCGTAATACAGAAGAGCAATCAATTAACTTTGCTATTGGCATCTTTATACCCCCTACTCGAATGCTTCCCGATTCGCCTTGAATGCAATGTACGCATCCATCATTGCTGCGACGGCATCGATTTTTTGCTCATACCTCTTTTTCAGCAATTTACGGTTTCCGTTAGTATCTTCCAGAGTAATGCAGTTTCCCATAGCAAATGTCATCAGATCTTCATCAAACAGAAGCATTCTCTCTTCAGAAAGTTTCTTCAATTCTCCAAGAGGAACAGATTCCGTCTTTGCGCCCTGGATAACTTTCTCAATTCCGAATGGCCCATTTTCACTTGCCCAACGCTCAACAAATTCTTTTGCATTGTATGGATCGTATCCAAAGCATCGAACATCGTAACCGCATTCTATGATATGGTTATCCAGATCCTCATACACATCGGTCATATCAAGAACTGTTCCTTCCATCACAATAAGACTACCTTCTTTCATAAACTGATCATATTTAATTCTCATCGCGGCTGGGAGTTTCATAAGAGTTGATGACGTAATATAGTTTCTGGTTTTCACACCGAACGATCCATTTGCCAATGGGAATAGAAATGTAAACGCGCAGAAATCATCACCTTGGGATAGATCGGCTCCTAAAGAACATGGCATCTGCCAATAATCTCGATGGCGATGTGGAAGAGTTTCTTCATATGTAAAGTAATAGGTGTATCCCTCCATAGGAAGTCCGAATCGCTTAGCCAAAATATCGTTTCGGGCTGCCGGCGCCTTTTCTGCTCTCTCAACGTCCAGCTGATATGTTTCATAAGAAACAGTCTTTCCAAGGTTCGGATTTGCTTTCAACCATTTATCCGGATCGGCAACTTCGTCAATAGAATCCAGCTTATACCACCAAATCGATACGTGCGGATTGACATAATCCCCTTTTAGAATGTCCATCAATTCCATTTTGATTGTATCGCCTGCACCGTTACGGACAGTACCCTCTGAACTGATTGCAACGATAAGGTAGTCGTTGACCTTAGACGCACCCTGTTCGATTGCTCCGATTACATCTTCTCGAATGTCTCCAGAAAGCCACTCGTCAACCGTCGCCACTTTAAGCTGAAGTCCCTGAAGTTTGTCGATTCTCATTGGACGAATTTCAAGAAGCGATCCAGTAAGGAAGTTTTCAATTCCTTTCTTAGTGGATGCCAATTTCATTCTATTCGCCTTTGATCCGGTTGTGTTCTGCAACGATCCTTCTGTAAGGAACTTATAGAAAGGTCCTCTTGATCTGGTAATAGCGGTTCGAATCGGGGACAACACCTCTTCTGCCTGCTTCATCGTCGGGGCTGTGGTTATCTGATGTGTCGTTGTGACATCAACATTTAAGAAGAAATTCTGCAAGCATGAACCATACATTGACTTTGCAGCACCTCTGGCCACTATGAGATATTGCTTATTAACTAATCTTTTTCGGATAGACTTGGTGACATAATGTCCGCCATGACCATCTTCATAAGGTTCGTATACACTTCTCTCAACAAAATAGTACCAGCCGAAAATCTGCTCAGCCCAAACTTTAAATGTGTCAAGCAGTTTCAAATCTGAACCGTCAGTTAAAGTAAGCTCATTCTCGCAATAACTGATAAACCCCTCTACTGCTTGATCGTCGTAATAAATTCCAGGATTTGCAATGAGATCATCGATTCGGTTCATCTCCATCTCGATTTCTCGGCATACCGGAATTTCGCCACGAATTACGGCATCACGAAACATGCCGTAGTATTTCGGGACGGCAGTGTTCGATAACGCCATTATTTTCTTCTCCTACTTCTTCTTATTCGGGTTTGCAGCGATGTACTGTGCGGCCTCTTTAAGATTGAATTCTTTTGTCATTGCAGTCTTTACGGCATAGGTCATTGCTCCAGCCGCAGCCACAGTCAACGCTTTCTTTCCGGATGCAGAAAGAATTTCTGACACATACTTTCTACCAGGTGCGATGTCGTCTTCTGTAAGATTCTTAAACTCGCGTTCTAATTTAAGTCTCTCAATCTTTTTCTTCAGATCGGCATCGGACATTGTTCGCCGATTCTTAACAGCAGCTTTACGTGCTGATACCTCATTCTTATCATCTGAAGATTTGGAAGAATGTCCTCTGGCTCTTGCAAGCTGTGCTTCTGATCTTCGAACTCCCCATTTCATTCCAAGAATTCCATGGTGTGCTAAATAGGTGTTATTCATTTTGAATCTCCCTCCTTTGCGATGTAACTGGTAACACCTCCGCTGGCATTGGATGTCTGATAATATGGAACTTCATGAATCACAAGGTCTTCGCTAAGCACCTTTCCAGATGTATCCAAAGTTTGAGTCTGATGCGCCTTTGGCGTAACTTCGTACGATCCAGAATAATGCTCAGGCTCGTCCGGATCGGTGTCATCGTTTTCCGCAGCAACATTTAGACGCCATTCGTACTCACTGATTTGTGTTTTATAACACTCCAGCACGGCCGAACTAAGCGGCGGATCGAAAAGAAGTTTGACCTTCAAATGCATATAAGATTTGACAAGCATGTATTTGGATTCATCAGAAATGAAATCTTTCCACGTTGCACTCTTATCTTCGATCATGAAACCTTTGGATGGACCGACACCAAGCTGTGTAAGAATTGAGAACACAGAATTGATGTGCATGATCAAATCTGCATCGAAATGTTCATACTCCTCTGCGATACCGAGTAATTTCTTGATTGATGTCAGTACACTATCTGTAATATTCATGATCGCACCTCCATCTAACAGAGTTTTATAAACTCACTCATGCAATACCCGCTGATACCATCCACAGTCTTTACTTTATAAAAACCGGAAACAGACTCATCGTTGCATACCTTCACAACTGTATCCGAACCGATGATTTCTAATGATCTGGATGCCTGCGTCGGGTCTTTGCGAATGTTTAAATTCATACAATTTACCACAACACCCATAAGTGGCTTCTTGTTTCCTTCCATAATTTTCCTCCTAATGCCTCCATGGGCATGTATCATTTTTTCGTCGTTCATTTGGAACTGTTAAAAGTAGTTTCTCATCTCCATAATGTATAGCATTGTGGGTCGATAAAGTTGTTGCAATTAGATACTCTGGATTCAGAACCAAATCAGTCCGCAACAGTATATCCTGCTGCCTTATTGGGTTCATGTGATGAATAAGAATCTTTCCACGAATCTCGTAACCATCCAATCCAAGATCGCATCCATTATCACGAATAATAATTTTTCTCCGAATGTCCTTCCATTCTTGAGAATTGTAAAATATCTGATTAAGGTATCTATCGAATCCGAATGTCTCTTCGCCAACTACTCCATCCAAACGAAGATACTCGTATCGTTCCTTAAAGGTTGGAATCCGCAAGAGTTCTGAATAGCATCTAAGCATCATCCGCCTCATCTCCATGACCGCTATAACCACGAAATGCTTTTAATGCATCCGCATACAGTTTCTCAGAATTTTCAATAGATTTCAGATTCTGTGTCTTTGCCTCTATCAGTTCCTTCTGTTTTTCCAAAATCTCTTTTTCGATTCTTTCTTTCGTTGAACCGAGCTTTAAATAGTGAGTAATTACCTGAGATGAAGCTGTTCCCTCTCGTAACTGCTTTTCAGCCAAGTCAACCGCCAATGAAACAAGCTGATTTTCTCTCGCTTCTGGCGTTAATGCTGGACGCATCATCCTAGAAGACTCGGATTGCTTTGCTTTCCTCAAAGTTGATGCCTCCTTCCATTTAGTTGTTCGTTACTTCTGTGATAGTTCTCACATACTTTTCCAGTATTTAAAAGGACCTACAAATCATGACAATGCTACTCAACGAAAGGAGAACTAACTTTGAGCCGATCCCACAGAAACCGTTGTCAAATATCATGAGTTATAGACCCTTGTAAACACTGGAACAGCTGAAAAGGCTCCCTAAAAATACCCTCCGGGGAAATTTTAAAGACTGCCGCGATATGGGTGGGGGTATGTTTTTTAGACACCCCCCTATACCCCTTTTAATCATGTACTGGTGATTTCAGCTTTTAATATGCCGATGAAATCATTTTTAAGAAGCTTTTTCTTTATGTTCATTTGTTTCTGATTTACTTGTAACCTTCCGATAGATGTTCTGGAAATCATAACGGATTATCTCATCAATAGCTCGCTCTACTTCCTTGTTGTTCTCTTCATCCGATAACTGATCTGATGTTCGAGCGATTCGACCAAGGTAAGCAGTTGTGTGATAACCTTTTTCTTCATCGAACATGAACCATTGAGTGAACTGTTCAAACGGATCATAAGGATTATCAAAAGTTGTAAGTGCAAATCTCATCTTACTTAGTTCACTCCTTTCCATTCAAATACTTTGAAACTGTCGAAGAAGAAACCCCAAGGGCTTCCGCAATCTCTGAAGTGCTGTAGCCAGATGCGCTAAGCGCAGCGATACGATTCTGCTTAGCTGTACTCAGAGCAGTGCTTGCACGAGGAGTCGCTCTCTGACGAATAGTATCGGTATTCGTGTTATTCAGAATTTGCGTAAGCTTATTCTCAGAAATTGCTCCGGCCTGGATGGCTTCCCATTCTTTATCCGTAATTTCGATGTTAGATCTCTTAGCTCCTACAGAACTTCTTGCCTGTGCCAGAGCCTGCTGACTAGCCTTCTTAACTTCGGCTTTCGTCATATCCGGATTGTCTTTTCTCTTAGCCGCAACAGTAGCATTTGCCATTGTCTGAGCCTGTCTCTCTCTAGGAGCATTCGCTAAAGCTAAATCAAGCTTAGCATTTAAAGACTTTACTTCTTCAGAATACGTTGCCTTAGCAGAAGCAGAGTAAGCAATTTTGCCTGTACTCATCATCTCCCTACGAGCCTGGTTAGCTAAAGACTTCATAGAATTTGCATAGTCGGCATAAGCTTCTTCCTGGGGGGTACCTGAAGAAAGTGTACGGGCGTCTTTTGTTTCAGCCATCTTCGTACTCTTCTGCATTCGGAATTGAAGTTTTCCATTCTTATCGACGTACTCTTCTTTAACAGATTTGTATGATAAAGATCCATCCTCATTGATTGTCGGAGAACCCTTCCTCTTAAGAACCTGAGTTTCAGATTTTGCCTGTGAGATAAGAGTAGACGCTCCTTCATGGTAATTTCCTTCTGGATCGACACGACCTTGATACTTCTTCTTAAGAGAAGCGATACCATTATCAATTTCGCTCTGCTTATAATCCAGTTTGTGTTTCTCGGCATCGATTACAACCATGCTGTGACGAACCGCTCTCGCTAATTCATCCTGTGTGGCTCCCTTCAAAGTCATGTCAGTAATCAGATTCGATACTTTACCCATTTCTGTCTGAGTATTTCTCATAATCTTATATTCTTTACCATTACGATAATAATGGTCTACGCCATCAGCATCTTTCTTAACAGTTCCACCATAAGCATCCTTGGTGTCGAAACCTTCCAAACCTTTTAATGGAGAAGTGGAAGTAATCTTTACCTTACTCTTTGTGGAGTTACAAGGAATTACCATTACGGTATCACCGTCAAAGTCTGCTCCAGATAAACGGTCTGCATTCTTCTTATTGATACCGATTGCATCCGCCGGTGTGTTTCCGAGAACGCTCTTTCCTTCAGCCAGTTTATTGTTGACTTTCAGAATAGGAATCTCAAAAGTTCCGCCATGTGGGTAACGGATTAAAGCAACCGTTTCTCCATCTTTGTAGTTTGGAGCATACACCTCATTATCTTTGATTGTCGTTAATGGGAGAATTACTTGATACTTCTGTCGAGGTAACGCCGCTGCCTGTAAATGTACGGCGGCCGCATCACAATCATCAGCAAATGATTTCAACAGAGCCTTCTTAACGGTAGGATTTGTCAGCGAACAGATTTCATCATATTCCGCCTGCTTATCGGCTTTAGCCAAACCTAACTGTTTTTTGATAAGCGTCAAACTTTGTTTAGAAAGAAACTGTGACGGAAGTGTCTTACTCCATTCTCCCCAATCACCCTCTTCTGCTCTCTTATTGATAAGAGAAAGGGACTGTTTCTTTCCAGTTACAGGATCTGTATACTTACCCTTTGGATCATCGTAGTAGCTCTGACCACCATGCTCTTTAATCAAGGAACCAAACGGATTATCCGGATCATCCTTAATCTTCTTAAGAACATCTTTTGTCGGAGTGCCAGACTTTTTATTAGTGTTGAAAATCACATCAACGCCATCCGGCATATTATCAGAGTAAACAGCCATACCTTTAAGGTAGTGAGTTCCGTCAACCATAATACGGACCTGTGCGTAATGAGAATCACCTAAAGACAGGTCTTTCACGCCTCTACGGAGTTCAATTACACCATCCTTATCAACGCCACCTTGATCGGCATAGCGGATCTGCAAGCGCTTTGAATCCATGCTGGCCGGATACTCAAAAGATTTTCTGAAAGACTCCCCATTGTCATAGGAAATATAGTCTCTTACAGAATGGACATTCTCAAAGTCATAAATATCTTTGTGCTCGGTTCCCGGTGGACAAATGACCTTGATATTGGTCTGCTTTCCAGGATTGGTAACCTGTGGAACGCCGCCGCCATAAATCGGATAACCTTCCAATTCCAGCATATAAAGAGCCTGGTTAAGTTTTTCTTTTGACACGCCAAGCTCTCTTTCAACGCCAGTTCCGACATCGATCATTCCTTTTTCTTCGATGAGTTTTCGCAGAACATCGGCAGTAGCCTTAGCCTGATTCATTCGGTTTTCAGAAGTTTCATTCAATAAAGAGCGGACAGACGAGTCATTAGCAAAACCCATCTTATCGGCAATTTCATTTAAACTATAACCTTTCTCACGAAGACCCTTTGCCGTTGCTACCTGAAGAGCACGACGTTCATCTTTAGCGAGGCTCATCTGAGTACGAAGCTGTGTGGTAGTCAAACCCATATTCTTAGCAATGTCTGTTTCGCTCATTCCGGATTTTTTTAATTCCTGAACACGGCTAAGAAAATCTCCACTATGCTGATATGGGTTCTCTCCAGAACCATAAGGGTAACGCCCAGAACGCCGTGGCATACCATAATGCATTAAAATATCTTCCACAATGGAATTCATAGCTTACCCCTCCTGTTCTCTGATTCTTTTAATCACCTTATCAAAAGTAATGATTCTGTCCATGATTGGAACAATATCCTCAGCCGTTGGATTATGGTACAGAATTTCATTGTTCTGATAAATCCGCAATTCCATTTCGATATCCCCTGGCTTCACTTTATATTCCAAACAAAAAAGAGCCGCATATATTTCAAGCTGCTCCATGTGTGCCGGAATCTTTCCGGTCTTCAAATCGTGAATTCTTAAGAAATTATTCCGAAACAAAATTGCATCGGCTGTGCCAAAACAATTATCGGAATAGTAAAGGATCTGCTCCGGCGTCATCTTAAAGCCAATGGCATCGTTCACATACATATTTAATGTCTGCTTCGATTTTGGTAATTTCTGATTGAGCATAATGCACTGCGCCGCAAATGCATGTAATACAGTTCCTTTTTGTGTGGCAAGGAAATTCCGATACGCTTCCGCAACTTTATCCTCACCGTAATTTATCCAGTGATATTTACTGGCACCAAGAAAGGCGTGTTGTCCTTCAAGGTTCGAATGATTGTTGAAGTTCATCCAGTACCTCCTCTTTATTCTCTGGACATATAAACCTCGAAAATGACATCTGATTCATACGGTCCACATAATATTCCTGATTCGGCTGCTTCTTTGCGCCAGCACTTTTTTTACATTCTAAGGAAGCCCATTTGTCTTTGTGTAAAACCAGCAGATCTGGAATTCCCTGAATATAGGTCGGGTCGTTTTTCATCACGATACAACCCGGAAATCTTTCTTTCAGTTCCTTGATCAAATTTGCCTGGAACTTATTTTCCAACATAATGGAGCCTCCTTTCAATTTTCTAAAAACTCAAAAGAGGATGTGGTATTTAATAAAAATGCCTATTTATCCTCTCTCTTCATAAAAGGGCATGTTTTTTTCGCGCGCAAAAAAGAGCATAAAAAAAAAGACAGAGACACGATTAAGCATCTCTGTCCAAATATGTAGTTGTCAGCTGTTGTTTCTTAAATATCGGATCAGTATCCAAATCAACCATAATCCACCGGTACACAATGTCAAAACGACATCCAGGATTAACCCTGCTGTGCTACGCTTTTTCTTTCCGCCTTTACTCATCTATTTTTCTCCTTTCTCAGTCTCTATAGCTTTTCGATCTTTCTTAAATATCTTTTCTAAACCGCTTTTTGCAGAATCCATGGTTTCAGAAACACTTTCTTTTAAACGTTCCTTCTTTTCCTGTTTCTCAGCGGCCTTCTGTTCTTTAGCCTCCTGCTTAATACGAACACTATCGTCAAATATCTTTTGGCTCTCCTCGATAACTTCAGCAGTTATGTATCTCAGGCAAACCGTTGTGCCGATTTTCACTTTCACACCTTGCTTTGGGTTCGAGTCTATAACTTGAGTATCCTCGTAATCGCGATACTTTGGATCAGCTTCTTTCATACGAAGCTTACTCTTTGAAACTTTCAAGCCACGTTCCGTCAGTAATTCTTCTGCCTGTTCCAAATCTATCGGAAACCCCTTGCGATATAATTCTGGAATAATAACTTTCGTATCTATTTTCTCAGTCGGCTTATTCTGAGCATTATCTATTGCTTTTTCAACCAAAGGTGTAACCGCAGTAATCAAACCACCAACAGCTCCGATTGCTCCTATGACACCCGAAATGTTTTTATTTGATTTCGTTCCCATATAATCACCCTTTCCATACTCAAGTAGGAATTTAGGGCAAATAAAAAGTGCGCCCCAATTTGAGAGACGCACCGAAAAAGCGCATCTCTTATTGTTGCCACACAATCTCTTCGCCGTTCAAGGGTACGAGTAAAAGAGAATACACTTTTTACCAAAGTTATTCCCTCGAACGCGATTTCATTATTAGATTGTGTGGCTCTTATAGTATAGCATGAAGCACACAAAATGGAAAGCGGATTCTGTAGCCAGATCCTAGGCTGCAAGCATCTTAGCTCGCTTTGCCATATCATCATAAACCACCTTGGTTCCGTCTGCTAAATATACGACAATGCTCATGTAGTTGTACGGACGATAATCCTGGGCTTCTTTTGATAACCGCGGATACACAGATTTGAAATTATTGAAAATATCTTTCCATGTTACTTTACGCTTTACATTCACGGCAAACCTCCCATCAGATACAAGCTACCATATGGATATCCGAAATACGGACCTCCGGCACCGGAATAAAAATCCATCGGAATTGTATATCCAAGCATCACGTCTTCAAAAGATCTGTACGGTGGATTATCAACCCAGAGCCATCCTTGTGACATGAGTACCTCACTCTTCATCATCACATATGCACCCTTTGGAATATCTTTATTCACTCGCAAGTGATACGGAAAATGTTCACACAACCAATCCTCGACCAATTTCTTATCATCGGTCATAAAATCACCTCTTTCTTGCTTCTGGTCAAAAACCCACTTTTATTCGCCTATTACTATATATTTTTAAACTTTCTATCATAATAGTTTGGTATTAAAAGTGGGAAAGTGGGCAGAAAGCCCGCAAACCCGCATAAATACTGGGTTTTTACTGGTCAAATCCAGGTTTTTGAAAGTGGGCAAAACCGGGCAAATGGCCAAAAAAATGACCAAAATTCATAATTTTTCTCCAAATCGACACCGATTTTTCAGTTCTGGTCAAAAATATCCGGGCTTTGGTCAAATCCTAAAAACCAAAAGTGGGCAGAAAAATGACCTGCTACTACAAAGATTTTTAACCTAGATTAGCTGAAATCGGTCAGAAATTTCGTCTCTGATAGGGCAAATTACGCTTCACAACAGGCTTATAATTGTATGTAGACATCTTAGAATCTGGCACACACTTTACAGATTTGGACTTCCGACCGGTGCGAATTTTACGAGACTTCTCGTTTTCATAGTACAGTTTGAAGAACTTGTTCAGTGCCTCCACAACTTTTTCCATCGGCTCCAAAACTTCGTTCCACGCCTTCGCTAAGGCTTCACAAGCTTTCTGTAATTCTTCCATAGTCATCATCTCGCCTACCTCCAAACCTTTCCCGTTCTTTTATCCTTCAGCACAACTCGTCCATCAATATGGAAATCCGCCAATTCGCAAAGTGAAAACAGGGTATTCAGTAACTGATGAAATCTCACATCATCTTTGTCCTGTTCCTGCTCCACATTCTTAATCGCATTGTAAGCTGTCGGATCATTGTAACCCTCTGCATTTTTTCTGTCGTCTTTAGCTGTCATCTCTACCTCCCCATCTCATGGAATCGTCCATCCACATTGCAGCATTTATAACGGACAGAACTATATATCCACCGAAAATAAGAATAGCTGCCAGAATAATAATTCCTAAAATTAAATATCCCATTTACTTACCCTCCACTTCTTCTAATCGAACACCGCCGTATACCCACAGATCCTCTTTGAGCTTGTCCATATCCAACTCATCGTTTTGCCACTTTTCATAATATTTGAGAACATACTCTGTAAACTCCGGAATCCGCTTTGCATATGACTTTGGCCAATAATGATCCATCAGCACTTCAAGCGGCAGAGTAAGCAGAAGAATCATCGCCTGATTGATAGCATCATTTGTAGCCTCCCGCTTAACTCTATCCAGTTCACCAGATATCTTTTCTCGAACCAGGGCATCTAACTGAGCTCTTGTAAGATTGTATGTAGCGGTTTTAGATTTCTGCTCGCACTTCTGTGCTCTTCTCCTTTCAGCCCGGCTCATATAGCCGCCTCCTTAATTCATAATGCAATTTTCTCTTGATACAAATAATAAAACGCCCAACATTAGAGTAAATAAAAAGAACGTTGCATCCCATTCGATTAGGATTGTCAACGCTCCAAGTACGATAAATATGATTCCATATATCTTGTTCTTAATTAAATCCTTTCTCAACATTGTCTTTCTCCTCTTTTGACTTCGCGATGCCACCTGCTACATCATCCATTTTTGTCATTGCTCCGGCTTCTCTGAACCGTCCGTATGCTCTGGCTGTAGCACAGTGCTCAATGCATTTCATAACCCGGTCGAGCAGTGCATACAGGCATACGTAGGCGATAAGAAACATGATAATAATCTGAATAACTGTAAAATGCATAAATTTAATCCTCCTTGTCTGCAACATAAACAACGATAGTATTCTCAATATTTTCATCGTTTTCAATACTTGTGACTGTCATATTCAGAATTTCTTCTGATAGGCTTTTGACCATAAAGTCGTTTCTGAGTAAACAGATTTCCTCATCTAGGCCTTTTATGATCTGTGCATCATTCCACTGAATAAGTGGCAGAATATCTTTTACTTTAACCATTACACTCACCCCTCTAATCATTTCACTATTAACAGGTTTTAATAATCCTTTTGCTTGAGCATCAAATATAATCGCCGATGCTTCCAATAATTTAAATGAAGAGCGATGATAGCAACGTCCTGGAATATACATTACTGATTGACCATCTCTTGTTGCTTCATACACCTTTATAAGAAACTCTTTCTGGTAATCCATTAAATGTAAGCCGAAGACTTGTTCGACAAATTCAACTACATCCATATCTTAATCCTCCTCTGTTTTTCCAGCAATCAACTCAGAATATGGCAGAGTCTCAATCCATTTGCAGAAGTTCCGCCACTCGTCCAGTTTGTGATCCTTACGGGATTTATAGATGTTTGCCAGAACTTCATAATTCATCATGACATTTCTGGTCTGGTTATAGCTGCTCGGAAGGAGCTGGATCATCTGCCACCAAATTTCTTTATCGTTTTTTCCGTAACATCTTTGATTACCGTTTTCATATGATAATATTCCACCATTCAAATATACGTCTCTAAATACATTTAAAGCATCTATAGTCTCTTTTAATACATCCGTAGACTGCCTGATATGAATATGCTCACAGCTAAAATCATCCAGCGTAAACTCCTTGGCCTGAATCTTATGCATGGTACTACAGCTGTTGGCAACAGTTCCGACTTTGTAAGTATCAAATTCTTTCCACCAATATAACGGTGCTGTGATCCTAACGTACACCGGTAACATTCTCATAAATTTTCTATGATCTGTACCAGCATTGGATAAACGTTGCATGAGGGAGTGATCGTTTTCGCCAACTATTAAATATTTGTTGACCGCTCCACACTCACGAATTCCATCGCAGTCTAAACATTTACTTATACCTTTATATGTTTCACACCCATTGAAACTATCAGTTTTATTCCACGAATTCATTGGATTACGCATACCCTCAATGATAAACTCCATCTGCTCTGGACTTGCCAGAACTACATGCTCTAATTTAATGCTCATTCGCAATACCCTCCCAGTTCGATATTTACAAGTTTTTCAGCTTCTATTTCCAGAATATTTACTTCGATATCAGATACATTCTCAACGATGGTCATCTGCCCTCTTGCAATTTCTTTTTCGTAAAGTTCTTTAATTATTAGATCTTTAGCTGCTTCTGCTACGTCTTTTTCCGTATAGATACCAAATATATTTTCTATATGTCCATATCCATCGTAATAGGTATTTCCATGAACCACATATAAAATCATCTTGTTCTCCTTTCAAAATATCCAGATCCCCACCAATCTGGATTATTATGCTCCTGTGTTAAGCATATCCCACGGTTTTAATTACTCTTCTTCCTTCTCATAAGGAAGCTGGATCACATCTCCACCAGGAACCGTGACCGACTGCATAAGCTGACCGGTTTCCTCATCGAAGTAAATGTTATCCATTGCGTGATCCCACTCTTCGAACTGCTCAGCGATGTTTCTGCCTTTTTCTTTACGCATGTTGATAAGCTCATCATGAACCACTCGTCTCCAGGATCTTGCAATTTCCATACGGCTCTGAGCAAGGATATTGTACAGACCATTCTCAGTCACAAAGTTGACGGAACGTCTCTGGCCTGCTACTACCAAAGGTAGTTTCAGCTTCTCATCCTCTTCGCACATTTCGAGCATTCTCCACTCGTTACCGCTACTGTAGCCGATAGCATGACTAATATCTTTTGCCTTGAACAGTGGAGCGTCCAGATCTCCATATACATTAAGGCGCTTTCCTCCAAACGAAATACTTCCGGCAATTTTAATCTCTTTACTCATCTCTGTTTATTCCTTTCTCTTTGTAATTTAACGTCCATAGCTTTTTGTAACTCTTCTGGTGTAATATTAAAAATGGACTTAAGGAATTCCAGGCAAATATAAGCATCCGCCATCTCTTCCAAAAGTCCAATTCTATTATCATACCCACGAATCTGTTTACTGATTGCCTGTGTAAGTTCCGCAAACTCTTCCATGGCAATCGTACACTTTAATTTCCACGGCTGACTCTCAACACTTCTTCTGATAATTCTCCGCCGCTCTTTATCCGACAACTCGATGTTGCTTTTCATGCACTGGATAAATCTATTTCGATCCATCGGTTGCCTCCATCCGAGCTTTAGCAGCTTCCTTTCGCTCCTTGTACTCCGCTTCGTCGATTTCAGCAAAGCCGTTCGGAGCTTCTTTAAAATATCTGTTAATTGCTACCTTGTTCATGGACGGAGTGATTACGTACAGAATACCTACAGTATCATAATCGCCTTTCGCTGGATCTACAAGGAAATCCTCCGTATAAATCTTAAAGGCTCTATCAGCCGGCATATAAGGCATAGTGATCGGATACAGTTCATCCATAACAGTATCAATCAGTCCGCTGTGGTACTGAGCATCCGGACAGTTGATGTTCACGCCGTGATAGCGATCCACGTCTCTGTACTTAACTGTTCCATCAGCATACACATACTTAAATAAGGAAGACATGCGTTTGCACTGATAGTTACACTTTTCTCCTTTCAGACCGCTCATATCAGAAATATCACTCCATACCTCGTCGGTATCCTCAATTGGAAGAAGTGGCTTGTTGCTGATGAGACGATTCAGAATAGCCTTAGTCAGACCAATGCTGAAACCAGAATGCCCGTCCGCACACAAAGAGCCAAAGGCTTTCAACGCACTCTCATAGCAAGCGCAGCCATAATCCCATTCTCCGTCTTTTCTGTCTGGCTTCTCATGGCTGCAGGCAATAGCTACCTCGTTTTCAGCCCAACGCTCCAGGTTAGATTTCTCACGGCAAGAACCAATAGAGCGGTTGCGGTCATCTATGTACTCATTTGCAAATATCTTTCTGCAATTAGTCCCGAATGCTTCGACGATTTCCGGGAGATTATCATTTACGGCGTCAAAGATCAGCCCTTTCTCAGCTGACCATTTAACGGCTTCATCCAGCCGATCTCCAACTCTATTCGTCCAGAGGATCAGCTTTTCTCCGTTAGCCTGTCTTTTTTTCAGATACTCGATAAGCTCTTCGTTCGGTATACCGATCTCCGGCCATTTGTTCTCGCATAAGGTTCCGTCAAAATCCACTGCAATAATATTCTGTTTCATTTCTAAATTCTCCTTTCAATTTTCAAGCCATTCATTATCGATATAGTAAAAACCAAATACACACAGTCCGATAACAATTATCCAAATCACCCAGAATAACCATAACGCCCAATCACTTTCCAAATAATTAACAGCTTCGTCAATGGTGCTGTTTTCATAAAATGAAGAATTATCAGATATAGTTTTATCTCTCAATTCGGTAAATATGGTTCCAGTATATTCCGTGCCAACTCCGTAATACTTATGTCGAACATGACTTGATTCTTTTATAGTGTCAATATATTCGGTACTTGGAAACTCTACCTTATTTGAGGAGAAGACATGTCCTAAAAATGTAATTTCCGAACATCTTTGTTCTTCGCTACCAGCATAATCCCAAGACCAATAAGTTTCTGTTCTGGTATGTGTCTTTCCTTTTGAATCGGTTGTAGTAACGGTTCGTGTATGCATATTGTAATGTTCCTCTATTTTTTCTATATACATATACTCCCCGTTAATTTCTGGATATGAAACAGTATCCACAGCCTTCAAATCTCCATAAAGGAACGCATAACCGACGTTGGTTCTCATCCCATATTCAAACAGATCAGAGCTTTCGATTTTAATAGCTTTATTATACTTTTCATTCCGATCCAGAATATAGTTTGAAATTTTTCCAGAAATTACAAATCCAATGAGAAGCATCACTGCGATTATTGATATGCTTGCTAAAATCTCACGCTTAGTAATTTCAAAATCTCCAAAATCAAAGCCTCTGTTCTTCATAGTATCAGTCTCCAAATAAATTTTGAGGCGCATCTACCGGAGCATCATAATCAAGGTACTGATACTGCTGCATTTCATATCCTAAAATGTTTAAAAATAATCTAGTTGGGAATTTTCTAGCATAGCGATTGTATTCTTTAATTTGCTTGTTATAATTCTCCCTATACTCGGCGATTAAATTTTCAGTAATGGATAACTCATTCATCAGTTCCTTGTAATTTTCATTGGATTTTAATTCCGGGTATGCCTCTGTAACAGCAGTGATTGCTGTAGTTACATTTTCAATACTTGTTGCTTTCCCTCTACCTTCAACAATAGCAGTAAGAGTTTCGGCCTCATGCTTGTCATATTGCTTGACACAATCCGCAAGATTATAAACAAGATCGACTCGTCTTTTTTCCTGCACTTTAATATCTGAATCAGCAGCGTTGACCTGCTCCTCCAATGCAAATGCTTTGTTTTGTGCTCCCTGTACTCCAAAAATGCACATAAAAATAACCCCTACAATCCCAGCGACCACAATAAGTACCAGTTTCCAATTTTCTTTAATAGCTTTCATCTTTACTTGTCCTCCTTAATGATCCCGATAAATTCTACCTGCTCTTCTGCCAGACTCACAAAATATCTTTTTCCTTTATAATCGACGATGTCGCCCTCGTACTTATAGTTCTTGTCCGGCTCTGAAGCATACGCCAAGATGTTTATTTTTGTCGTTCTATTCATAGCTCCTCCAAATATCAAGCTCCAGGTTGCATGGCTGATTGATCTTCATACCGCAATGCCTGAAGCTTTTTCTTCATATTGTCTAAAATATATTTAACTGTGATTTTCGTTGTCTGCGCCAGTTTTATATACTTAGAATGTTCCTCGTACCATTTGAATATCTCATAGAGATTTCCACTCTGCCAACTGAATGACCACCAATCGCAAATCATCTCAATGATGTAATCGTATGGCATTTCCAAAACGGTCTCCAACTCACCGTCTTCCATATCGTCATGGATAAGAACCCAGTGCTGCCAATGATGTGGATTCCGGTGAATGTGAAGTAACCATGCTCTCTGATACCGCTGTACAACTTCATAAGAGCGATTATTTCCATAGAAATATGCATCGTATGCCTCATATTCATCCGGCTCGTTCTTAGACTGATCATGAGCAAATTCCGTATTCCACCCGGCGGCGAGTGTATTTGTCATAAGTCCCGGTAAATTCTCAGAAAGCCAGTCGAACCCTCTTTTCACATTAGCTCGATGTCTGGCTAAATATTGATCGTACTGAAAGCTCACTTTTGACCCTCCTTCTTTTTCGTTGTTATTAACCTTTCATAAAGCTCTCTCGCTTCATCTCCTTGGAAAGCATTGATAATCTCTACAGACTGATTCATCCGTTTTCTTCCCACAACCATTACTCCAGTGTCGTTTTTGTTTGAGAAATCAACACTAACTAATATACTATCTACCATTTTCAGCCTCCTTCCAGTAAACAGGTTTATCTGAATTGGCATTCATCGGCTCTGCCAAACAGTCGTTACACGGATCAAATTTTTCTTCGAGATCCTTATGCTCGCAGGTTTTGCAATAGGTTTTGAAATCAACCTCTTTGTAAACATTTTCCATAAGCTATTCCTTTCACATGTAATAGCGGAGCCAGATCGCATACCATACCTGCTCATATGTACAGTTGGATAATAAGGTTTTAAATTCCTCCTCCGACAGAGACTTTATCTGAAATGACATAACTCGCAAAAATATAATGATGTTCCTAAGAACTTCTGTCATCTGTATCCCCTCCGCTTTATGCTGCCATACCAGATGACTGCTCAAATGATATGGGCTTTTTATTGATCCATTTAGTTTCATTAAATGTTTTCTTATCTTTCAATGCTTTGCTGATGGCAAGATCAATACCGGACCTGGATTTTAAATGGTAGTAATACAGATCTGTATATGGCGTATTCATTCTGTCTATTCGACCAGCAGACTGCGCCATAATCTTATACGAATAATTCTGAGAATAGAATATAATCGTGTCCGTCGTAATGCAGTTCCATCCTTCAGCCCCGGCATTGTACTGAACCAAATATACCCATGCATCGCTAGTCGGCACTGGCTGATGTTTGTGTCCGTTCCACTCTCCGACTTCATATCCAGAGAATATCTCTTTCAGAAGCTCAAGCTCATAATCGAAATTGTAGAATATAATCGCTTTCGGATGCTTCTCCACAATTTCCAGTAAAGCTATTTGTCTGGACTGATCGGTGTTTACAATTTTTCTCCATACATAGCATAGACCGGCAGCATTGATAATTGGTTCTTTTTTAAACGGGTCCCATCTGGTTTTTCCGACATCTTTATACCTTTCAATATTGTACTTGACATAAATATCCTCATGATGCGAAACCGTTTGGCGCTTAAAATCCATATTCACCAAGATTTTATTTCGCAATCGAATCAATCTTCCAGTATTCAAATATCGGTCAACTTTAGGAAATTTGCTGAAACGACTATAGACTATATGCTCCCTTGTAAATTCGCTTCGGTTTTTATAAAATCCATTAGCCACAAACACTGGAATATAATCCTGCCAGGTATCGCCAGGTGTTGCAGATAACAGTATCCACTCATTTACCTTAGCTATTTTCAAGAATGCTTTAACCCATGTTCCAGCGCCTATAACACGCTGCTCATCAAATATAAAGAAAGCATCCTTAACATCTGCATACTTCTTGATATTGTTCCACGAATCAATCACAACCTTATTGGTATACAAGTTCTTGTCTTTATCGGTAGACAACAGAAACGGTGAGAGTTCCTCTTCCCATTCAAAGGTGTCTCGTTTTCTAGCGGTTGTGATTATATACAAATCCTTAATGTTCACATCGTCCATAGGAACATACTCATCCGTTCCAAGCTCTCCGCCATTTCGAACATAATAGTAGGCCAACGAAGTTCTGGATTTTCCGCTACCAACACCACCGCAAAGTATGCAGCCATTTCGCATTCGTCGTACAGCTTCTTCCTGATAGTCCCGTAATTCTACCCCAGCCATCACACACCTTTCGTGATGAATCCATCTTCTACCTCGACTTCGTAGCCATCTCCATCCAGATCTGCTTTTGGACCATACAAGAGCATACTGGTTGTGATGGTTTCGTCACTCTGATTCTCTGAACGATAGAACTCATACAGGCAGTCCAGCACTTTTTTGGTGATAGATAATTTACGACAATCGTACACAACTTTGCTTAAATCTGAAACGCCCATGATTTTAGCAACATTGTCATAAAGCTCGCTGATTCCGCATGTACACTGCTCTTTCGAAATAGAATATCTTTTTTTTATTCGTCATCACCCTTTCCAAATAACTTGTTAATCTGACGGAGCATTCTTCTTGTACTCCATACATCTGAGAAATACATAGGCGTATACCAATAATTTTCAGATGAATCGTCCGTAGACATTGGGTCAGTTATCGAGTTACCTATTTTTATAAATCCAGCCAACCCAAGAAGTGAGATCTGGATATAACACATCAGTCCAACAATTTCATCAACGTCCTGTGCAACTACTAAGATATGATTCTGGTAGTTCCTCGGCGGATCACAATGTTCAAGTTGCTTTCGTATTACATGCACACCGGCAATCAAAGTTGCCCCAGCGCCGCAGCATGGATCGTTAATCGAAATATAACCATACTGCTCTATCTTTTCTAAAACATCAGTCGCTACCACTTCTGCCATGAGTTCGCATACATGATATGGTGTGAAGAATTGACCAGCTGAACGATTTCCAAGATCCAACCGCATAAACATTTTTCCGAGGAAATCCTGCTCCTGGTTCTGATCCAGTGCCATAGTTGTGTATGCTGCTAATTCTGGAAATATAGCTTGCTCTTCTTTTGAATACTGATGAATGATTTTCAGATACCGCTTCTCTCTTTGGCCGTAGTTTTCCTTGTCCAAAACATTCGAGATTGAACATGCATGAAGTAAAATATAATCTCTCCACACATCCCATGCTCGATGTCTGTATGTAAGTTTCTGAAAAGATTTTAAGAATTTATCCTCCCAGTCAATTTTCGGTTCAGATTTCGTAATTACTTCCGGTGTTTTCTCATCCTTCTTTTTCGTTTCACCGAAAGTTGGTTGCCACTTAGGTGGCGGTTCTTTTGCTTTGAATGTTTTAGGTACCGTAGTCTTAATCTGTGGTTTTGACTTCGGTTTTTTCTTATTCCAAAACATAATTTCTCTCCTTTCATAAAGTAAGAGTGCCGGTTTTGACACCGACACCCTCAAAATATGTTTTTTTAATTGAATGGAATATCTTCCGTCTCATCAGAATCATCATAACGACGATTATTCTTAGCATATTTAGAACTAATCGGATCGTCATCAACTTTCTGAAACACTTCCATGCTCTTAACATACAAAGATTTGCCATTCGGACCTTCATACGGATTTAATACAACATTTACGCTCTCGACCCACATATCATCAATAACACTTACGGATTCAGCGTCCAGTAGAGTGGCGTTTTCTTCTTCAGTAACTAAATATATTTTTGGCGGCCAAGAGCTATCGTAATTAACTTTGATGACCACATAGTATCTAGGAATGAATCCCTCTTCTTCGCCCTCTCTAGGCTTAGTTAATTTAACATTATATCCCTCGTCAATCAGCCTTCTTGCCTGCTCAATGTCCGGAATGATAAGATTTGCTTTTCTCTGATCGTTTCCAAAACGGTCTCTTTTTGGATCTCCAGAAAAGTTCGTGTCATAAATAAATTTAGCACCTTCGATAATTACAAGATTTGTTCTCATTTTAGTCTCCTTTATTTTTTTTTAATTTTCCGGCGGATTCATTGCGTGCTTCATCACGATATCTGAAATATCATAATCAAGATCGCAATCCATGTGGAAGTTATCGTTGTTGAAATGCGGGCAGTCGAAGCATGTCCGATACTTATCCTCTCCGCAAGGCATCGCCCATGGAACAACACAATCGACATCAGCGTCATTTGCACCAAGTTCCGGAACATACGGATCATCAGATACAAACCATTCAAAGTCTCCGTACTGAGAAATAGTCTTTACAGCCTCGTCGACCAGCTTGTCATAATAGGAACGATCAATACCGTCTCCCTTTTCGAGTTCTTTTACCATCTCCGATTCCATCCAGCGATAACCTTTGGAACCGGTTGCAGCATAATAATGACCGTCCTTTTCTCTCATCAGAAGTCCGGCTCCGTATCCATCTTTCATCGGACAGAACTGACCAACCTTTCCAATAAAGTGATAGTCGTGTCCTTTTTCGATCAATGGAGTAAGCTTCTGACATGTGGCTTCAAAAGTTGTATCAGATAACAGTCCTTTCTTATAGTCACTCTCTGCCTTGCTGAATTCTTTTTCTTCCTTGCTGACATCCGGTAATTCCTCATTCAGATCCAAATATAAAGAGCTGCTCACAGATTTTGTCTCACACATATCTTCAAATGCGATGTCTTCTCTGCTGAACAGCTTCTTAAATACATATGGAATCTGGAACTGAGTACCCGTTGCCGTCCATTTTCCACCTTTCTTTTTGTTGTCGCCAGGGACATAACCATACATCTTCTGGCATTCTTCTGCTGATTTGTACTTTGCGATATATACAGCATCATTAACCAAGCACATCCGATCATACGTAGCCTCGTGCTCAAACGTGTATCCGTATCTCTCACCAAAGTCCATAACGAACTGAATAATCTCTGGCGTTGCATCTGGGATCTTAATAGAGTCTGTCTTAATATGAGCAACCTGGAATCCGCGCTTTAGAACCTCATTCTTAAGGTCGATCATGAATAATGCTCCACGTTTCGCCACAATGTTATCGATGTTTCTTGGATCACGGAATGGATTATCAAAGGATGCCGATGTGAGACCGTATACGGAATTGATAGCTGTCTTCAGTGCATTGGCAAGATCTTTTGATGTCATCTCGCCGTCAATAACTCTCTGAATATACGGAGTAAGCTTGCCGTCCAGCATGGTATTAACAATATCCCAAGCCTCATGTTTAATGCTTACACGACCCTCAACAATATCACGGAACGCCTTCGTAAATCTCGGTCCAAACAGAACCTCAGCAATAGCACTGTGCGGATGCATTGAAGAAATATCCAGGAGTGCTGCATTTCCATACATTCCGGGTACGCCCTGTGCAAATCCGCCCTCGCCTACTTCTTCTCCACGATATGTAGATTTTCCATGGTCAAATACATACCCAGGGAAATATGGAAGAATGCTGTGAGCTTCAAATGGAACTTCGTCCTTATCGTTGTACTTCCAACCATAGTGAGGCTCCTCCATCATCTTCGGGCAGGCTTCCTTAAGGAAATCCATACTCTCCTTATCCAGCGACTCTACCGGTTCTGCCAGATTTCTGTAATGGAACTCTGATTGTGGTTTCCGGTTGTTTCCAAATATAATTCTGGTTGTAAGAGAATTCGTAGTATCATTAACGGTCATCTCTGCTAAATCTGCCAGAATCTGTCGCGCCGTCCAGTCAGCCTCAAGATAATTAAAGGCCGCCTCAGTAGCAATAACATCGTTATCACAATACTCAGCGACCTTAATCCAAAGCTCTTCCGGAACTGGTTGATCCCATGGAAGACCAAGCTCCTGGTGATGTGTTCCTGCCTTGATAATTCTTATTTTTTCGTCTGAGAATCCTTTTTTCTTGAGATCGTCATCGGTGAGGTTTCCCATCTCAATTTCCAATTTCTTAAGACTCTTCTTATTACCAGCCGAAGCGAAATCATACACATCCGTATAGGATACGTTGTACGCTTCTCCAAAGAAACAGTTCCGTCCTCCGTTGATGATTTTCTGCGAAAGGTTATAGAGCTGTTCGTTTGTATAACCCATCAACCTTGCGTACAGAATATGGTTATCATATCTCCGACAGTTGAAGCCAACCAGTCTGAACCGCATCAGCTCCTCGATCTCACTCGGAGACGGGTTAATCATTCTTACAACAGGCTTTCCCTCGCCCTCGATCTTCCAGTTCACAAGGAATAAGTTTGGGAAAACCTCAATATCATAGAATACCAGCTTTGCATCATCGTTTTTCACCGCTGTGGACGGATCTGCGGATTTAAACTGCATTTTGTTGACCAACTTAATACAGTAATCTGCCTGATGAGTGCTGTTTGCTGCAAATGCTAATACTGCATTGCGCATATCTGTGACATCGTACTTCAAATCACTTCCATACGCATCTTCCAGTATCTTGTAGATAAAATCGATACTGGGCTTAGTTCCCGGATGTATCTCTTTATTAAGATTCCGTTTGATCAGTGTTCTAAGCCCTTTCTCGCTCTTAATCGCTTCAAAATTTACCATTTTTTGTTCTCCTTTCAGCGGTAAACCGGAGCTAATTGTTGCGATAGGCAAATTATTACACTTTGACAGCATACGCCGTAAAGAGCTTTTGCCCGTGAACACCTTAACTTCAACATGGTCGTCATATACTCTGCTAAGCTGCGTCGGATCGCCGGTATAAATATAATGAAGATGTATACCTTGTCCCGATTTACTAAGCTCGGCATAGGTCGGCGGCCACTTACTTGCTTCTGCTAAATTCTTTTCAAATGACTTATTTCCAGACGAATCTGAAATATCAAAGTCAATCACGATATGATTCTCCGGAACTTTCACATAATGAAGTTTTTTCGTATCAATTCCAGATAATTTCGTGCGAACAGAATCCCATTTTTTCTGAGGTGTTTCGTTTTCCGAAGCATACTGCGCTTGGCATTCCGAGCACACATCATCAAATATAGATTCAGTGCTATCGAATTGGATCAGTGCCGGTTTGACTACTTCTGCCTTTTCCTCTACAGTTTCTTCTTCAAATTTTTCTGTCCTGAACCCGATGTAATAGCTTCTAACCCGAGTTCCATCATCCAGATTAAAGCGTTCCTGAAAATCATGAAAATAGTTTTTAAGTTCCTCTTTGAACACCCTCTGTGAGAACGGGAACCCGACCTTGGCATCGTCACAGTAGGTTTTGTACATCTCCCATGCGGCTTTCAAGGTTGTCCCATTTTCTTTCTTAAATACATGATACGAATCGATAATGAAGTTATAGAAATCATTAGATGCACCAAGCATCGTAATCGGAATATAATCGTCATAACGACCAGGATTGTTCAAATATACCTCCTGGCAGTGGTAGGCGATAGCTCCCAACTCAAATTCCACTTGCTTCACGATCGTTTTGTATTCTTTTGGATTCAGCTTATTTCCAGACGGCGATACATCAATCAATCGTCGAATCAGACCGGACTTCGCATCTGTAATCTTGACCGGCTTATTCGTTCCCATAAACAGGAAACATTTAAACCGGTTTGAGTATGTAGACTTGAATTTTTCGTTCACAGTCATCAGCTCATGAGATACTAAACTGTTTAATCTGGTGTTATCCTCAATTCTCGATAAATCACCATCGTGCTGAATGGCAACCAGAGGGTTCGTTTTAAATGCTTCCAATGCAAATGAATTGCTGGAAGATCCAAGTGCTTTTGCGTCAAATACAGAATAGTATCCGTCGAAAAGCTGCTGAATAATGTTAAGAACTGTGGATTTACCGGTTCCAGCAGCTCCGTATAAAACCATAAATTTTTGCAGTTTTTTGGATTCTCCAGATACGATTGACCCTATAGCCCACTCGATTTTTGTCCGCTCTTCTTCCGAATATAAAGTGGACATCAATTTCTCATAGGCAGACAAATCGCCAGCTTCAAGCGGATAATTCAATTTTTTGCTGGCGTAGTCTTTTTTATTAGTTTCTGTATTGGAAAATATAAGTTTGTCGTCCAACGTATGAAAGCTGTCCCTCATCTGTTTCTGACAATACTTATGCCATGAGTCGATCATACCCGACTCGGCATCCCACATATGCAGGACTTTAATATCGGAGTTAAAACGCTGGCGGTTCTCCTCAGCATATCTATCCAGTTCGCGGTCAATGAGCTGCAAGGCATCTTGCTCGTCCGTAGACCATAAACCACGTTCCTCAATCCAGATAGCATAGAAATCACCACCTCGAATCATTAGATCGGTGCTTTTTTTAATAATGAACTTTGGATAGATTTCTATTACTCCACGTTTCGTTGAACGTGTTGAAATCACCATAAAGTCGATCATCGCATTTTTTACTCTCCTTCCGGACGCTTAAGTTCCTCGATTTCCTTTTCCAACTTTCTGATACGCAATGCCTGGTCCTTCTGCTCGATTTTCATAACAACCAGGTTTGCGGTTGTCATAACAGCAAAGATTGTAAGCTGCTTATTAAAGCTCCGCTGTTTACTGACTGCTCTTGTGACAACGTCTAATCTTTTCTCAGATGACCGTAAGCTGCTAAAAATATAAGTAAGCATTTCGCCCATTACTTCTTACCTCCTCTTAATCCATTCATGAAGCTTTCAACAGTCTCAAACCGCCAATTTCCTTCATTGTTGAATGTAAATATAAATTCCTGATGGTTCTTCTGACGGATACGAATACTGTTCTTTCCATTCTGGAACCAGGTTTCTACCTTATCCCCAGCGTACTGAGGAAAATATAACTCGAACCACTTGTATACCTCACTATGGCTCATAACGCCCTCCTATCTGATATTGTCGAGATACCAATTGGCCTGATACCAAATCTCAATATCTCTCATATCATATCTGCAATGCTCGATTGTGAATAAACCACCCTTGCCATCCCGTCCGTAGTCACGATTCAGGAATCGCCGAATAACATCGATGGCATGAGCCTTGTCAAATCTGGAATCATCCATAGAACCCAACCCAAGGCTCACGATCATATCCCAAAACCACTGGCCCGTCCGATTACCGATGTCCGGATCATCCATGATGTGCTCCTCTAAGCGTATAGCAAGGGCAATAATCATTTCTAAAACACTGCACGGACGATTATCCAAATAACTTGCAATCATACTATCCCGGTATCCCTGCTCATTTCCGAATCTGTACCGAAGATCGATTCCATCGTCATAACGATTACTATCAAGGGCAATCGTAAACGTAAAATCTGTATCATGAAGCAAATATAAAAGCTTACGATACGACAATCCTCGTGAATACTCATCATCACATACAAGCTGGTACATCCAGTCAAAATATGCATTGTTCAGCTCATCCCGTGTCATCATACCTCCATCTGATGCGGCATATCTTCAGCTACCTCGGAATAGGTTCTCTGATCAAGGAGAATCTCGTAGTCGCATTTTCTTGCGTCATTACGGACAAAGACGGAGTCGTCCTCATACTCTCCAAAATGATTCAAAGAATCAATTCCAACAGCATCTTCCACATCCTCAATTACTTCATCATTTTCATCAGCAAGCACGCCGTCTGCATAGTAGGTAAGGCTGATCTGCTCATACTCTTCATCGTCACCAAACTGCTCCGGCGGAATCACATACGGACCGGCTTCAGAAACAGGCTTTTCTTCCTCGTCCGAACTGAAATCAGAATATCGGGTGTAACCCTCTTTTTTCAGACGTTCCGCATACTCTTTAAGATCTGGTTTTTCTTTGTCCGCATCTTTAATACCTTCAGCAACGGTTTTCTTTACGGACTGATCCTTTAATTCCTGCTCACGTCTTAAGAAAACCTCTTTTACAGAATCAATTTCCTCCTGAGCGAGCGCTTCGTATTTATCCTTAAGCAGGTACCATGTCACTACCGATCCAGTCGCAGCACCAATGATAAATGCCAAAGAAAACAGAGATTTGTTACTCATCTTCGTCCTCCTCGTTCCGAATTGTCATAACGGTAAGCGCAAGCCCACCGAAAAGTAAAGAGGCACTCAACAGAATGCCTCCTGTGATATGTCTTTTTCTTTTGGTATCCAATATGTAATCCATCATGGATATAAAATTTCCAATGCCATCCATCAGTGATGCTCCTTTCCGCCCATAAGAACGGCCAGACCACTAACAAAGCAAATACCAGCAAATGCTGAAAATGTTAATCCCATAAAACCTGTCATAATTCAGGACTCCTTTCTATTCATAGCTCGAAAAATAATGGTTACCTACTTGAAACATCGGTCTTCCGTATTTTCCATATTCACCAGCCGTGAAGAATATCGTATCTACATTAGTTCTGGATTGCAGTTCCTCTTCAACTAACTGGCAAATATCATCGTCTACAAAGCACTTATCAACTCTCCCATTCCACATGGATGAAAACTGATTTGCTTGATATACAACACCGTACACTGTATCCGGGAAATATACGGAATCAACACGATTTAATATGGTGTCGATCACTAATCGCTTTCCTTCCTCGCATTCGCCCTCAGCTTCTGCCATAGTTACAAGAGCAATCAGCTCAATATCTTCCCGTGGCAATAGTGTATCCTCCACATACTCTTCGATTTCAACTGCCGACACCGTTTCCTCTAAGGGTTGCTCAGAAATAATTACAATAGGATCAATAGGTTCAGCTTTTAAAGTCGGCTGTATTTCGATATATTCATATCGGTTTACCTGTTCTGCCGAGCAGGTAAAACCTGTGCAAATAATCGCAAATACGCAAAGAGCAGGAAGGACCACCATACGAATATAATTTCGCATATGTATCCTCCTCAAAAAATTAGATCAGATCGAGAATCGGTCCGTCTACATTGAACTCCATTAGAATGGCTTTCTCGTAACCACCATCCTCAGTTTCACGGTTGGTCTCCAGAATCCCGAAATCAACGAAGTTGTCGCCATTTTCATTTCCTTCCGGTTTATAAACCCAACCAACAATCTGGCTCATTTTGGTACGCTTAATGCCAAGCTGATCGTATACATCGCTGAGGAATAAATATCCATTAGCTTTAAGTTTGTCGTTTGCCAGATTCTGCTGAGAGCGCAGATACATAAGGTTGTAATCCATATTGGATTCATATGCCTCGCAGGACTCATCAAAGAAACGGGCGTAATCGTTCGTAGAAGGTGCCGCCACATCTACGGTAGACTTTACCTTTTTCTCTTTACCGCTGTCCAGATCAGTTACAGTTTCCTCAAATTTCTTTGCTTTAATGTTGTAGCGAAGCTCTTTATCAACCTCCGCACCAAAGCGCTCGACAACTCGATTTCTGTATTCTTTGAAAGTCTTATCTACAGTTGCGTAAGCGGCTGCCAGTGCTACATTTCTCTTCTTGAGAATATTGTGGGATGCAACAATGCTTGCGATGGATAAAGTTCCAAGTGCTACGGATGGAGCATAAAGCCTAGCGACTTTTACTCCAGCCTGTACATAGACGATAGCCAGATCCTTTTTTGCGTCATCCTTAGAATACTCATCCGCCAGCTCCTCATTTTCTGCACATTTATGAATAGCGTCAATATCCTTCTTGGACTTTTCTAATACGCTGTCCAGCTTAGTGGTTGCATGACAAGCCATAACGGCGCTTGCAACAGTACCGACAACGCCAGCTACTACCAGAATCTCCGGGCTGTGTTTCTTAAGTTTCACACTTACTTTTCCGAAAGTCGTTGAAACGCTCTTCATGATTTCTTCTTTCTTCATATCAGTTATTCTCCTCTTCCATTTTTTCTTTCTTCTCTAAATGCTCAATCAAGTGCTGTGTGTACCACATGATTTTTTTCAAATCCTGAATGCCATTTTTATTTTTCCAGCGGCACGCATACTTGATGATATTACCTGTATCAGTTGCTTCGATACCTTTTAAATCAAAAGTGAATGCCTCAATAACATCAATCACTTCCAAACCTGTTTCTGACTGATAATGGCTCGGATGAGACACCATTTTATCGTCGGATTCGTACATAAAAATATCCCTCCTAGTTCAACGGTAATGCCTTCGGAAGTTTGATCATGTATCCGTCTCTTACACGAATTACAGATGCGTTCCGAATATCGGTCCAACCGTACTTATTGTCTGTATAGTTGCCAGATACACCAACCAGATCATAAAAATCAGCAACGCTGACTAACTGGTATGTAGCGATAAGCTCGTCCATTCTCTCAAGAACGTCTTCGGCTTCACCGCGAGATTCCAGAATAATATCATCATAATCGTATCCGGTCCGTGTTCTGGTTGTATGTCCGGAATCTCTTCGATCCCGATCATCATAATACTTACGATATGAAACCTTGGACGACGTTGAAGATCTTCCCCCTCTTGAGCTTCCACTAACACCCAAGAATGCTCTAACAGCATCCAAAATAATATCCTTTACCGCCGGAACCACAACGTCTTCGAAAATATAGCTTTTTACATCATCTACATCTTCCGGAACAAACACGTTCGTAATCTTCTGAAGACTATTCTTTTTCTTTGATTTAACAGAACCGCTGACAACCTTTTCAACTCTTTTCTCCGGAATATCATCGTTCTGGTTCTGTCGTGATTTATGGGAATTGGATTTGTATTCCTCCATCTCTAAATCTCCTTTCAATTAACCGTTACCACTTTTCCAGGGAGGGTTATCCTCGTACTTGGAATACGGTTTGTTTTCTTCTTAAACTGATACGCCAAATTACTTCTGGCTTTCTTTTCGGATGCCGCGTATGTAGAACCCTGCCATCTATTCGCAACGCAGGTATCAAACTCCATAACCGGTCCGTCATACATATACTGATTCATAGGACACCTCCCTTAAAAAGCAAAAGGGAAAGCACCCTGTTATAGGTACTCTCCCTCTGTCTGAATCATCGATTCAATTCTTATTCAGAATCCTCTTCGGTCTCTTCATCGAGATCCATAAACTCTCCGTCAACGATATCGTCCTTCGGCTGAGTTACAACCGTCTTACGATTCTCACGCCAGTTCTTGAATTTTGCTGTGGCCGGAACGACTACAAATTTGTAGGTTAATGCACCTGCAATCATAGCCAATCCGATAGTTGTCGCTTTCTTCATACCGCCGTTAGAAGCCGCCTTCACGATCTCCTCAGTAGTTGTTTCGATAACCTCTTCGTTGTTGTTCATGATTTCGTTGTTCTCCATAATATGTTCTCCTTTCAGATTTGAAATATGTGGTTCTTCCATAATAGTGTTTGTAAATTCTGCGAACCTTACATTAAGCCACGGAAGTCATACCTCGGACCATAGCCATAATCAATAACCAGACAAGGTGTTCCGTCCGTAGCAAGCTGAGAACTGAATCTCAGATCGATATATCCATTATCAATATTCCAGCCAAGATCATCACCAAGCTTAATAGGCTCTAATCCGACCTCATAATAGAAATCATTAAGTGAAATATACATTTCATCTCGCATTTGACGATTTAATTCATTCTCGGCCTTTTTCAATTTGTCGATGTCTGACTTAAAATATCTTCCGGACACAGCATCAAAACATAAAGTATCGCCTTTTGCTGTGACGATGACCTCCTTATTTTCAACAGGATTTTTCTCAAGGCGTTCCTTAGCAACCGCGTCCCTCACAGTCTGTTCCTTTTTCTCGCCGATTGTCTCTACTACCTTTTTTTGATAATCTCTCAACGTTGATTCGGAAATGGTGTACGCTGCGGTCAGTGCCGCATTTCTTCTGGCATTAACGGAACTTGCCCCGATAAGACAAGCTACTGATACTGTTCCCGTAACTGCCGCGGGAATATAACATTTCCAAGCAGTTTTAACGACGTCCATCGGCTCCAGTTTATCTGCCTGCTGACGTCGCTTTTCCTCATCCAATAATTGGATTGCTTTAGGAGTAGCTCGTACTGCCATTACGGTAGTCATAATCATTCCGGCAATTCCAACTCCAGTGAGGATTTCAGGACTATGCTTTACTGTAGCTGTTTTTACATTTCTACAGATCTTAGTCAAATTAGGTTTCTGCATTTCAGTCTATCCTCCATAAAATATAAACGGGGCACAAGGCCCCGCGATTTATCTAACCAACCAGAATTCCGGACGAACTCCAAGAGAGTTCGAAGCGCCGCAGTAGTCCGTATTGCCAACGAGGTTCACAAAGGCAAAGCCAGCCGAAGAAAATTCCTTTTTAGTAGCATTGCGGAGCCAGCCGAAGTCACAATCGTTTTTGTAATAAGCAACGCGGTTTCTTCTCTGTTTCATAAGAGGAAGCTGCTCATCGCCATCCGCTTCGATGTGATCTCGATCCCATTTATCGGCCCAGCCACAAATCTCTCCGAGAGTCGGGATTGATAAACCGGTCATTCTCTGCTTAAGAACCGCAGGGAACATATCGTACAGCTCGGTATCGATCCACTTTTTCAGATCGGACTGAGAATATCCGCCAGCATTGCCACCATCTTCATTCATCGGGCGTTTGACAACATAATCGTCGAAAATGAATAGCACCTTATTGTTCGTAACTTTCTGAACTGTTGCTGTAAAGTTTCCGAGCTTTCCTAAAGGAACCATCATTTTATCGCCAACTTTAATGTCTGCTGGAAGGATAGAATACGGATTATGTACCGTATCTCTAAATAAATTCAAGGTCGCCTCAACATCAGCTCTGCAATAGCGAACTGTATCGCCAATATCAAATGTCGGAAATAACGGTCCCAAATCGATCGCATAACAACCCTCTGATTTTCCCTTTTCGTCAAGATCGATGTACTTTCTATACATCCTCTCTACCGTCGGAACATCGATGCCTCTTTTGGTTAAGTTGATAATTTCTTCTCCTAATGTCATTTCTCTTGTACACATAGTACGTTCTCCTTTCAGAATATAAAATTTTTATTTGGTAACTACGAAATTAGCAGGTCAATAATCCACTCAAGCATATCTTTCGCACAAGAAAAAACATAACTTGTTCGTGGATTCACACATGAATATGAATCACATTCATCTCGAAATGATTCAATCACGATCAGCGGTGGTATCTCTGGGTGTTTGCAGAGTCGTATTAACACTTCTCTTCCAGCCCATCTCATATAACTCGCCTGCTCAAAGTTATATCCACGCTGAACCACGGGCATTGTTGCGATAGCATAACGTACAGTATAAATGGCTCTTTCAGTCGGCGATTCCATTTGTCTCCTCCAAAAGAAAAAGCGAAAGAGCCTTGTTAGGACTTCTCCGCTTCATCTTTGTCTCTCCGGGCAAGTGCTTCACTGACCTTTTCTTCAATTTTCTCGTCCATTTTCTGTTCATTCACCCAATCGGTAATAAGGTTTACGCCTACACCAATCACGGTTGCTGCTACTCCAATAGCCTTAATCCATTTACTTTTATTGCTCATAATGACACTCTCCTTTCATAATACAGCTTGTAATTTCTGCGAATGACCAGATTTATTCAGAATCCCAGCCGGCATCCGGAACCCAATCCATATCGATAACCAATACTTCAAGTCCATCATCCAGTGTTACTTTGGAATGGTTAAAATCGATCCAGTATATTCCTGTATCAATACTCCATCCAACCGTATCTCCTCCTTCTAAAGGCTCAAGACCAAGCAGTTGATAAAAATGATTCGCCGGTAAATATCCGCTGATGACAAAATCACGGTTCAAATGATATTCCGCCTGAATAACTCTGTTGATGGAACTTTCGAAATATCGATTGGAATAGGCATCGTAGAATAACCTTTCGTCATTCGGATCATGCTCATCAAAATCAAGTGAACTGTTTCTAACTAATCCAGTTGAAGTAATATACACGTCCTTAGCCTTTTCCGCTGCGATAGCATCAACTATCTTCTTGTGAGCCTCTTCGCCGTACAATTCCTTTAGCTTATCCTTATAGTTGTTATAGGAATCATTCAGCAACGCATAAGCGCTGGTAAGTGCTGCCTGTTGGCGTTTACTCAACACATTGGCACCGAAGATGCAGAATATCGTTGCCGTACCGCTAATTGCTGCCGGAATATAGCAGACCCATGCTGATTTAACAGCTTCAAGTTTGCTATAAGCCTCTGGATCACCGTCGTGATTTGTCTTACTATCCGCTCTGATTTTACGAAGAGCTTTTGGTGTCGCACGTACAGCTAATACCGACGTTACGATAACCCCAGCCGCACCAAGACCAGACAATATTGTCGGTGATGCTTTTCTCAGATAGATTTTCGACCTCTGAGCGAGTCTTTGAAGATTTGGTTTCTTCATCATGTTCTCCTTTCGTTTTTATTTCATAGCATGTAATAAATCCAGGACATCTGTGGATATGTCCGCTGCTACTGAAAACATAAAATTGTTATCCGGATTGATTTTTGAAAACTGATTCATTATTCGCCGGAAGTCACCAACAAATGTGATGAAATCTTCAACCGATCCAGATTTCTTTGGATAAAGTCTACCGACGATGTATCTTTTCAACTCATCAATAGCCCATACCGAATAGCTCGATTTTTCAAGCTCTTTCTTCCATTTCCAACCGAATGGAAACCACGCATCCATCTGATACGTATCGCATAACAATAAGTCAAGTTGTTCGATAGACATCCGTTCTCTCCTTTCTGCAAAAATAAAAGAGAAACAGGATGGACTCGAACCATCGACTTCGGGACTTTAATCGTCTCGCGCTCTACCAACTGAGCTACTGTCTCTCATAATATGCCTTGTAAATTTTGCGAAGTAAAAGGAAAGAGGCGTTGTATGCGCCCCTCTCGGTTAATTTAAACCAATGCTCTTCAAGATACTCATCAGCTCGTCTTTATCGAGTTCTGCATCTACATCCAGGTGAAGATGAGTCTTTCCATCGTTTATAGTAGTAATAGCCTCGTTCAACTGAATATCAATGTTGTATCCCGTTTTCTTACGTATTACCATCTTTATTGCTTTGGAAATGATTCCTCTCGTGAATTTCGATACTATTCTCATTTCATCCATGCTCCTTTTACTCCTTTCAAAGCTTCAGTTTTTCATAAAAGGAACTGTTATTTTGGCGAAAAAGAAGAGACGTTGTTAGCGTCTCCGTCTCTTTTGGGTATGTAACTCATAAATTCCCAAGGTCAATACAATGGTTGCTATTACTATACCAACGATGGCAACAATCATACCAACAGCACTCCAAAATATCCACGCCGTCAAAGCTCCGATAATACTAATCAGTAAAATCGAACTAGCCGTAGCGAAATACTTAAGAACACCAATCGCATAATCAGTTACTTTTCCGATAGATACATAAGTTTCAATCATTTTTCTTTCTCCTTTATGTGAAATTATTTAGTTCCTTTTCCATAAAAGTCTTTGTAAAAAATGCGCTCAAATCTCACGTCTATCGAAACACGTTTCCCATTGCTGACGCTGTATTGGTTTCATTTTTAACGCCCACATTATTTGTCTTATAGTGACCGTTGGATATAATCCTTCCGTACACTCTCCGGATCGGCTGTCGAAATATTCCTTGAATTTTGGATGTAAATATAAAGAGTCTGTCAGCCATGAATCGACCTCTGTCCAATATGTACTTTTTGTATCTGCACTAAATCGCTGCTGGATCACTGCCAGACCTTTATTCCCTATCGTAAATAGAGTGCAGCGATCATACACAGGATGATTGCAAATGTAAAGTTCGCCGTACATTGACAAATAAATGTCTGGCTTTTGATAATGGTACCGCATTTCTATCTCCTCATAGCAAAAAGAAAAGAGCCTTAGATTTCTCTAAGACCCTCTCCCACTTAGCTTATGTTTTTAATCGTCTGAATCTTCCTCGGAATCATCATTCGCAATGCCCAATACTTCTTCTCTGGTTGGGTATAAGTTCTCATATTCTTCATTGCCTTCGCGGCCGTAATCATCTAAATCTATACTGTGGCCGCAGTGGGGACACACAAGTGTATCTTCCCACTCATCCTCGAACTCCATTAAATGCCCACACTCATGACAGATATACTCTCTGCTGAACATTGCTTTAATTTGCTCCTCGTTAAAAATACTCATAGCTAAATATCTCCTTTCGTACTGTCCAGCTCCCATACATATAGTATACAAGCTGTTGTCTGTAGTTCAAGAGATAAAGCTTTATTCTCTCATAATAGCCCTTGCATTTTTCACGAGAAAAAAAAACGAAGAGGACATGCGTTACACACGTCCCCAACGTTTCAGAATTTCCTCTCTACTTCTTCGTAGGTCTAAAACGGTTGATTAACCCTTTGAATGTTGAAGATGTGAAGGTTCCAGTTTCTTCAAACTTAAATCCTTTATTCATCCAGATACCATAACACATCAACGGAATCAATAATTCTGCCGCTGCAATACCAACTCTGAAATATCGATCCTTAACCTGCTCTGCGATCTGCCGCTCTTTGAAGTCGCCATCTTTCGTAACAGACTCTTCGTCCATCATACGCCGATTGTACTTCTCATCAGCATCCCACACACTCTTGTTCTCTTCGATTCTCAGCTTGTAAAGCTTCGTCAGATCATCAATCGCTGTTGATTTTTCTTTGCTTCCGGACTGCAAATCAGATAAAGCCTCAATCTGTGCTGCAATCTCCCCACTTAATAATTCTTCGATGTTTTTCTCTTCCATTTCGTTCTCCTTTCAAATAATTATTAGGTTCATTCCATAATAGAGAGTGTTATTTGTGCGAAATATAATTTTTCAGCTCCACTCGCAAACGTACGTAACGCTGCTTATAAATTGCATCCGCGCCAGACCGATCTAATTCGAGAAATAAATAAGGTCCGCTATCTGGATCTGATTCATCGACCCTAAGCGAACCCACCGGTTTTTCCCTGAATATAAATCGAGACAATAACACTCCAACCATTATTCCGATCAGTAATCCGATCACCAAGCTCACTTCTGCTCCTCCTTCCAAAATGTTTTTCTGAAAAATACCACCCGGCAATTTTTCAAATATCAAAATAACATGTTTCACGGTAACCTACGTACGGTATCTAACCTAGAATAAAAAGAAAGAGCCATTGCTGGCTCAATCTCCTTTACGATAAGATCTGTAACTAACGCTTCGATTCTTTCGATCGTTTTTAAGATCATTTGTTACGGTAAACATCCCCACTATAAAAAGCAATACCCCGCTTTCAAACGCGATCAATACCGACAACAAATAAATGATAACATTCTTTAAATTAGACATAGTAGTCACTCTCCTTTCATAAAGGGAGTTGTAATTATTGCGTGTTCTCACCTTCGTACACCGTTTTCTTCCGAAGATCAGACCATGTAATATAACGGTCCTTCTTGCATACTGGGCAAAAGAATTTGCTAATCTTCCCACCGATATCCTCAAATTCCTTACTCTCGCCCTCAAGTCGGCTCTGGCAATTTGGACAGTTGAACCGGTATACCTTCTTCACAGCTTTATCGACAATCTTCATATCATTTCCGCTCCTTGTTAAGTAACCAGAAAAATCGTCTGTACAATTCGTAGTAAACATCCTTGCAGCATGGAATTTCTAATCTAGCTTTGAGAATGTCATAGGACCATCCCTCTGTTACAGCTTTTAAAATATACTCCGCCAGTTCTCGATCAGTCTGCTCTGCGACTCTCTCGACCATATCTGTACGCTCAGAATAATATGTCTTAGCCATGGCGCATTTTGCAGTCGGATCACCAAGCGTACTGGTTACTACGAACGATGCCAAATCTTTCGGCGGATTAGAGTACCCATCAAGAACCGAATAAGCTTTTCTCCAGATTGGATACTGAAGACAGAAATGTTTAAGCTCGTAATAACGGTGCTTCTCTATCCAATAAGGATTCTTTTCGGATAGCTCCGGACGTATTGTTGTTCCCATTAGCGCTTCTCCCCTTTCCACACATAACCAGTCTCCTCGTACAAGCGCTTCGGTGAAATATAAAAATTGATACGTCCGTACTTAGAATTCATGTCCTCAATTTTTGTCACTAACTGACCATTCCTTGTGGCTTTTCCGATTGGCAACCATCCAGATATAATACCGGCCCTAACCCATGACGCGTCTTTGCCGTAAATTCGTGCCGCAACCATTACCGGAACCGAGCCAGTTGCAAATTCATTTTCATTCATTGGCTGCTACCTCCTTTCAACGGCTATTCTAGGTTAGGAACAGCATTTAGTAAAAACAACCTCGGTGGATATGAGCAAAAAGAAAGAGGCTTTGCTAAGCCCCTGTTCTCATTTTGTTAAACCGTAGTTTCTGTAACCGAATACGCATTACAGTCAATTCCTTTCCGATGTTTTCCTGCTGACGATAATCCTTACTTCTCAAAAGCATATCCTCGAAAAATCGAATTTTATTCAGCAGATGTCTTTCTTCTACACTCATATCGCACCTCCGTAAATATGTATTCTATTCATAAAAGCAGTTGCGATTTATGCGCCTTCCAACGTATCATAGTCATCTCACATGGATAATCTTCATATCCAAAAGTCTCGCAAGTGATCAGTCCCTCTATAACACCGGCTATTATTTCCGATTCGTATTGCTTGTATGGGTAAATATAATCTGGGAGATACCGATGTATACATCCGCATTCGGAGCATTGATACCTCGGAACATTCACCCATTTGCTCACACGACCTTTCGTCCGTACAATTCTTCTAACTTTGTCATAGTATTTCAATTTTCCACCGCAGTCCTGGCAGGTTGATGTATTGTTACTGATCATATACCTAACCCTTTCTATCCTAGGTTAAAATATAAAAATTTAGTGTAGGAGTTGACAATTCCTACACTATGATATATGATTACTAACGATAAATCAACAATCCAACATAAAATCTCGGTTCATTATCATGAGGAGGGATTTAATATGCTGATACAATGCCCGGAGTGCGACTTACAGGTAAGCGATAAAGCAAATACCTGTCCGCATTGTGGATACCCGCTGAAACCAGACGCAAAGCCCAAATCGTCTCGTAAACCAAATAAGCGCAGGCGGCTTCCAAACGGTTTCGGTCAAATAAGTGAGATTAAAGGTAGAAATTTGAGGAACCCTTTCCGTGCAATGGTTACGGTTGGAAAGGACAAGAATGGCAAACCAATATGTAAGCCGTTGAAACCGGAGTCATACTTTCCAACATACAATGATGCATACACAGCTCTTGTGGAATTTAATAAGAATCCGTATGACCTGGAACCGTCTATCACAGTCAAGGAACTGTACGACAAATGGACACCGGAATATTTCAAGACTCTGAAGAGCGACGACAGCGCCAGAGCTACTACATCGGCTTGGCAATACTGCTCTGCTGTTTACGATATGCGAGTCATGGATGTTCGAGCAAGGCACATAAAAGGCTGCATGGAAGAAGGTGTTGCTACCGTAAGAGGCCAAGAGCAGACACCAAGCGCATCAATGAAGAATAAGATAAAGACGCTCTTCAATCAGATGCTCGACTATGCTGTTGAATACGAACTTGTAGATCGGAACTATTCGAGAACATTCAAGCTTACAGACGATACCATTAAAGAAATACAGACTGTCAAGAAAGAACACATTCCATTCTCTGATGATGAGATGGCTCTTCTGTGGAAGAATCTCGGACATAAATATGGGATTGAGTTCATGATTATTCAATGCTATTCTGGATGGAGACCCCAGGAGTTAGGTCTGATAGAATTAGCAGATGTTGATTTATCGAACTGGACATTTAAAGGTGGAATTAAAACCGATGCTGGTGAAAACAGAGTTGTACCGATTCATCCTCGGATAAGGGACTTGGTTTCTAAATCATACGAAGAGGCTGATCAACTTGGGAGCAAATATCTTTTCAATTATACAGATGAAGATCGCCGCGGTAAGAATACCAAGTTGACATACAATCGGTATAGCAAAATATTCAATCGCATTCGGGACGAGCTTAAACTCAACCCGGATCATAGACCTCACGACGGCAGAAAGCATTTCGTAACCAAATGCAAAGATGCTAAAGTCGATGAATACGCTATCAAATATATGGTCGGACATAAGATTTCAGATATCACCGAAAAGGTGTATACAGCCAGAGAATTTGAATGGCTCAGAACTGAAATAGAAAAAATAAAATGACTTGTATTTGACGCTCAAATATAGGAATAGCGGTATAGGAGTAGTGCAGGAATAATGTATGAATTACCTACATTTTCCCACTTTTTACTACTCTTAACCGCTTCATAATTCCTTGATTTTACTGGATTTTCTCGGTATAAGCCACCTAACAAGTTTCTATCATATAACATATATATTTTACACAAGTCAAAAATATATTATTTCTTATATTCTTCCCATTGGATATAATCATTCTGTGAATATCGTAAACAGCTATTCCTATCACCATTTCCGAAAATCCTCTAATCAATTCTGGACGAATCACTGTATACGCATCATTATTAGAAATCATTCCAAAAGTTACATAGTTATAGGAAAAACCGATCACACATAGGACATACATACCATACTTGAAAATATTTCTATATCTACATATTAAAAGTGGGTACAAAAGTACTGACACCCCTATCCATACAGACAAATACCATTCCGGCGCAATATATAAGATATTACTGCCTGCCCCTGTCAGAAATCTGAAAAAATTAAATGGTACTTTTAATAATTCTATGAATAAAGAGTATACTCCTATCCTTTTATTTATAATTAATGCACCGCATAATACAAACAAAGACACCAAGTATGTCGGAATAATACTCCGAATCTTATCAAATACATAATGTACTGTAGCATTGGCGACATTAGTATTACGCCTTTGCGCATTTTGGGCTAAATAATATCCTGAAACTAAAAAGAAAAATTCAACTCCCAAATACCCTCTTGTAAAATAATTGCACTTCTTTGGTAGATTTCATGGTAATGATATATTAAAATAATAATCGCAAAAACAGCACGTAAAATATCTATTTCTCCATTACGTCTTTTCATTTATTATTAGTTCCTCTTTCGTTTTTTTGCAATCCAATTTTCAGATATAAAATAGTATTATTCGTTATACCGGCTTGATTTTAGGTTCAAAACCAACTACCATCTCCAAATGTGTTTCGTCATTTCCAAAATTTCTGGTTCTGACTTTTCTTTTATAACTATATTAGGTGATTGTCCAAATACAATACAGTTATCTGGCACTTTCTCATTTATAATATAAGTGTTACTGGAAACAATAACGTTATTGCCTATAGTGGTTTCTCCCAATATAGTAGCATTGGCATACAATACAACATTCTTCCCTAATTTGGGGTAATACAGTTTTCCTTTTTTTCTGTTTCCACCAATCGTCGTTCCCTGATATACAAACAAATAGTCTGAGTACTGAGCTTTCCCCAAAACACTTCCTAATGGATGCTCTGCCATAAAATGTTCTGGAAGCTCTACTTGGTAAAACCATTCGACAGAATTCATAATTTTATTAAGGTAATATACACAATCTGCCTCATAAATGTTTCCAGCCAAATAGAGTAATCGACTAAGCCGATATAAAAATATAGCCCACGTCACCGTATGCATAGGATTAAATACCATATCGCCATCTTTATATAGCCTTGTTGATGCTGACATTAAATAATTCTCTTGCATTTCCCCCAGCGCCTGTGAAATTTTTATACTGATTACTTATTTATTCCAGCCATCCCAGAAATTATCTAATTGTCTAAATAATATCTTCTGAACATTATTCTCTAATACCATCTTCTCATATTCCTTAGTCTTTTTTACATTGAATAATCTTACTTCCATAGCCTTACTGTCTAAATACCGGGACTCAAGATTTCAATATCAAGAAATCCTAACCATATTTTTCTTCCAAATTATGGATTGTCTATATATTGTAATATATTTTTCCCAATTGAACATTTTTACTAAACAAATATTTGGCTATCACTTCCATCAATTCAAAATCATTCTCATGATCCAAATCCAAGACACCCGTATCATACATCTCTATGCACTCACAGTATCCGTCTAAAACACCTTTTCCACTTTTTAAAAATTCCGGTGAATAAGCATACAAAGACGCATTCATATCATAAATTTCCGGAGCTTGTTGCCTGGCAGTAAAGTTGGATGCAATCACTTTTTTATATCCATGTTCTGTCTTCATAACTTGATTAAAATAAGGATTTCTTCTTGCAGTCGTTACAGAAGTTGTCACATCTGCTTTACTTTCAAATTGTTTTGTTATAAGCTGCTCAACATTCTCGACTGTTCTTAGCGGAGATGTAATATCCAAGTCTACAATCATATCATACTTTTTGTGCTTTCTATCTTCCATTTTCAGTAGGCAGTCATTTATTACCGCTATTTTCCCAATTGCATCCCCAGCTAAACTCTCATCTCTCTCAATAGTCTCTATTATTCGTAACGGATTATTTTTCATAAGTTCCAATAATTCTCTACTATCTGAATTAGCAACAATATCAGCCTCTATATCCAATGTTGTTTCCTTTAAAAAAAGGTCAATTGCGGAAATAGTATAATACGGTAACGGTTTTCCTAAAAATTCTCTGATATTCTTATTCTTAATACCTTTTGATCCGGCTCGTCCGCATATTGTAAATAAAATTTTCATATTATATTCACTCCCCTTGTGTCAACTTTAAAACTTTAATTGCATGATTGATATCACTATCGTTAATTTTATTCCCGCTTATAATATCTAAAAAATGTTCTAATTCTCTTATTTGAAAATCATCCCGTGATTCCTGAAACTCAATCGTTTCTCCAGTCTTTAAAAAATGTATCATATTATGCGCAATATCCCCAACAATAGTATCGTGATTCGTAAATAGCATTATTTCTCTGATAGTCTGTTTTCCAAAATAATCTAAATGGAGTTCTACTGTCTTTTCTTTATATTCTCCTATATAAATAGCAATATCTTCGCAGTTCACTTCCAAGTTTGATTTCTTACCCATAATACATTGAACTTCATCGGGAAATCCAAATAAATAAGTCAAGTAATCCCATTCATGAATAAGATCAATACTTACCCCTCCGCCTAATTCCTTCTTCGCGCTATACGTTTTTCTGTAATCCACACCGGGACGCCAATCAGGCAAATAACTTGAAGAAATACTTCTCACAGAAATTACATCCTGCAAGTCAATATTATCTTTAATATATTGAATTACTGCATTGTATCTAAGTGGGCAAGCAACATAGTAAGTGCTTCCATACTTCAATTGAATTCTTTCCGCTCTATCCACATTTGTAATCGAAGTTATCGGTTTTTCCAAAAAAAAATGTTTTCCATAGGGCTTCATCTCATCCAATGTCTGAATATGCAATTCTGTTGGATTAGTAACAAATATTACATCATATTCCCTATCTATATTTCTATAGTCTGTGTAAACCGTTCTGATTCCCAAATCCGCATCTTCCTCGGCAAATTTATTTCTTCGTACCGCATCAATCTCCAACAGGATGTTCCGATTATTGCATATTCTCTTTAAATTTCTTATATGTCTTTTAGCAATTGAACCTATTCCAACAAAACATACTTCTAATTTCCTCACCCCTGAGCCTCCAATGCATCAATTAATTTCAGCACGTTCAAATCCTGCTCAAATCCATATTTAGGAGTTCTCTCCCCTCTTATCACTTCCATAAATTCTCGTATTTCATTTCTATAAGCATTTTCAACCACAAATGCCCGATACCCTTCTCTATGTTCCTGAGTTTCATGTAACTGCACACACTCTACAGAATCATTTTCAGCATTGTACTCCATAAGAGAGTCCGGCGTTCCATTCCAGCTCAAATAACTATTTTCCTTGTAAACTTCCAATTTTCTTACTGCCACCGGAGATACTACATCAACTACCAATATGCCTTTACTTCCACTCTCATGTGTAAACTGAATCATGTAATTATCATTATAGTCAATATTAAGTGCTGTCATTTTATTGGCTACTACATTATACCCGGAGATATTACCAAAAACATTCGTCAACCACGGCAACTCAATTGCCATAATTTCTCGACATCCATTAGTCCTCTTATCCCCTATAAAGAAATCTTTATAATTCTCCCATGGATGCCAATCTGGAAGATATTGTCCTATATGATAAATATAATTCCATGATTCATTCATTATCTTTCGACTGATATATTGCACTTCCTCACGATACAAAAAAGTAGAAGATAAAAATAATTTACATTGTTTTTTCTTAGCTAATGCTATATTTTCTTCATATCCATCCGACACCAAATTCAACTCTGTAAATACATTCCATCCATTATTCAAGCATTCTGTAATAATCTTATTGTGTGACAAAGGGGAGGTACACACAAATGCAGCTTCTACCGCTTTTTCTCGTGCTTCCGCAATAGAAGCAAAACAATTAATTTTGAATTGTTCTTTTGCCTCATTTCTTCGGTCTTCTCTTCCATCTACCCCAACAATTTCATCTTCAGGATACATATCTTGCATTAAGCGAATACGCCTTTTTCCCATTGACCCAAGTCCAACAACCAAATTTTTCATATCTTGCACCTCTTATCCTAGCTCTTACAGATCGTAAAATTTCTTTTTTAAATCTATCTTTCCATATTTTACTGTCTCAATTATTTTTTTTGCAATTTTCTCAGCAGCATGTCCATCGCCATAAGGAGGATGTATTCCTTTACATTGTTCTCTGAACTCATGGCTAACAGCCTTATCTATTGCCTTTATAATACTCGTTCTGTCCGTACCGCAATCTATAATGCTATTTGTTCTCAATCTGCCTTTTTGTCTGTCACCTATATTTACCGTAGGTATGTGAAAAGCCGGGGTTTCAATAATACCACTGGAAGAATTTCCGACCACTGCTTCTGAATATTTCATCAATGACAAATACCTCTTCACTCCTAATGAATCATACACATACAAGTTAGCAATTCTTTGTGCCGCCTCATCAAGAAGTTGATTAATTCTCGCTCCACCTTGATCAGCATTGGATTTTGTAATGATAAAGATGTATTCCGGAAACTTCTGTATAGCAAAAAAGAATTCTTCCAACAGACTATCTACATCTCCTGCTTCCATCGTAACCGGATGATAAGTGCATACAAAATACTTACATTCATTTAATCCTATACTTTCCAACACTTCGTCCTTTGACAATGTTGCCAGGTTAACAATATTATCTATACTGGTCGATCCATAGTTAAATACTCTCTGTGGATCCTCACCTAATTGTATTACTCTTTTAGCGCTTTCTTCATTTGTTGGAAAATGCAAATAGCTGATTTTAGTAATTGCATGGCGAATCCATTCATCTATGGCGCCTTCCGTAGTATCTCCCCCACACAAATGGAAAATAGGAGTATGCGTATTTCCAGCTGCTATTGCTATGGCTAAAGTCTCATACCTATCTCCCAACAGTACAACAGCAGAATATTTCTGTTCTATAAAAAGCTCAGTAAATTTAACTAATGTATCCGCCTGATTCCGAGATATATCTTCTTCAGTCTGTGAATCAACCGGTATCTCAAGCATTTGATCAATTCTGATTTTGTCTTCCTGGATTTCTTTAATCGTATTACCATATTGCTTTTTCAAATGTGTGCCGGTAACTATCACTTCAACCTTTAATGTTGATATCTCATATTTTCTCAGTTGCCTTATAACCGGATTTAATAATCCATATTCTGCTCGTGTCGCTGTCACTACTGCTATTTTGGTCATAACTCTATTAGCTCATCTTCCTTAAAATCTCTAATTGCCTTCTTACCCAGTACCTCATACCATCGCATAGGAGAAATTCCATTTCCCGGTCTCTTGGTAGTAATATTTTCCACGGTAAAAACCTCTCCTTTATTTATTGGTCTTGCAGCTATAATACTTTTTCTTGCCACTGCCTTATTTGCGATTTCAGCATATACCGGTTTCTTCTCACCTGTTCCCAATGCTTGTTCTATGTTACGTATAGCCCGAACCATACTCATAAGTTCCTGGGGCTCCAGACTTGCCTTATGATCCGGTCCCTCCATATTTCGATCTAATGTAAAATGTTTCTCTATCACCGTTGCTCCCATAGCTATTGCTGCTATAGGCACCTCGATTCCTTGTGTATGATCTGAATATCCCACATCATATCCAAACTTTTTGTGTAAAGTCAGCATTGCTTTCAAATTCACATCGCAATATGCTGTGGGATACTGTGTTGTGCAATGCAATAAAGTAATTTTTCCACAGTCATTTTTGTCCAAGACATTTACGGCATCTTCAACTTCCTGCATAGTGCACATTCCTGTTGACAATATGATATTTTTATGAGTTTTTCCTATTTTTTCCAGATACGGAAGATTGGTAATCTCTCCAGAGGGAATCTTCCACATATCACAGCCCAACTCCTCCAGGAAATCAATGCTCTCCAAATCAAACGGTGTAGATAAAAATGTTATTCCAATCTCTCTGCAATATGCTGCTAATTCCGTAAATTCATCATAACTAAGCAACAACTTCTTCAGCATTTCTCTCTGGCTCATTTCCTGCCCAATATTTTCTTTCTGGTACTCTGCCATTTTTGCTGTTTTAGAAACAAGTGAAGACAACTTAGCCGTCTGAAACTTCACAATATCTGCTCCACACTTTTTTGCTTCTCTTACCAATTCTTTGGCAATTTCTAATTCCCCGTTATGATTTACCCCTGCTTCCGCAATAATCAATGTTTTAGCCATTATCTGTTCCCCTTAATAACTTTCGCTGGTACCCCAACCGCTGTACTATTAGGTTCAATACTTTTAATCACCACTGCCCCTGCACCAATAACGGAATCTTCACCTATGCTTTTCCCTTGAATGATTTTTGCGCCAGTACCAATATTGGTGCCATCGTCCAAACACACATTTCCAGAAATATTTACTCCTGGATTAACTGTTACAAAATTGTTTATATTTACTTCATGTCCAATGGTACAACTAAGATTTATTATATTAAAATCTCCTATCGTAACATCAATAGTTAATATATTATTTGCACATATAATATTTCCTTCTCCCATTTTAATACTTTCTGACATTATAACACTGGGATCGATTAAATTAGGAAACTTTATATTGCCATTTGATTTATATTTATGTACAAGCCTTTTTCTTATATCTGGATTTGCAATTGCGATAACTACATTCAATTCTTGAGGATAGTTTATTATAAAGTTATCATCTCCTATAACTTCTTCGTTTTCGTATTCTTTATCAATAAACCCTAGAAATTCCCATCTTGTTTTTATTTGATTTTCTCTGTCAATTATCCATTTTATTTCTTTTCCAAAACCGCTTGCACCCACTATTACTATATTTTCCATGTGTTACTTTGAAACTATGTTCAGTTTCTCCTCCATTCGCCGCATTTCGTCAAACTCACCCATATCTAAAAAGGAGTCCTCACTAATGGGGTACATACCCACTCTTCCACCTTCTTGCATCACCTTTTCCACTAAATGGGTCATATGAAACATTGTATTATCCGGAATTTTTCCAATAATTTCCGGATTAATAATGTACATTCCTGTATTTATAAAATAAGACAGTTTAGGTTTTTCTTCCATGCCTATAACTTTTCCATTTTCCTCAGATTTCAACACACCATATGGTATGGTAATGTTCTTCAATGCTGACACAATTGTAATTATATTTCCTGTCTTACTATGATAATCATAAATTTCACTATAATCTGCCAAGATCAAAGCATCGCAATTGGTGACAAACAGTGGTTGTTCAAATTTATCTTCTATAAGCTTGAGACTTCCTCCGGTTCCCAGAGGCATGGTTTCTTCAACATACTTGATCCTATAATCGGGCTGAAGATCAGAAAAATAAGACTTAATCATACCCTTTTTATAATTTACGGTCATGTAATACTGATCTATTTCATACTCCGTAAAACAGTTTATAATCCTTTCTATAATGGGCGTATCTCCAATAGGTATAAGTGGTTTCGGTAGTATTTTAGTATATGGATATAACCGTGTACCTTTTCCCCCAGCCATAATAACTACCGGAACGCCCTTTAGTACTTTCCTTTCTGGCCTTTGTTGTCGCTCAATCAAATCCGCATGTAATACAATATCAACAATATTTTCACTTTCATTCAAAATAGGCAAGGCAGTAATCCCATACTGCTGCATTATCTCCTGCGCTTTTGCCTTATCTGCCTGCAGTAAATATTTAGGAGACTCTTTCATTGCCATTTTTACAGTTGCTTGCAAATCCCCCGTTTTAATGAGCCATCTTCTAATATCCCCATCGGTTATACATCCCACCAGACATCCAGCTTCATCCTCTATGAACAAAATACCTTTTGCGTTATTGTCTATTTTCTCCATAGCGTCAACAATTGTAATATTTTGATTACTAACAAATTTAGCAATACGTTCTTTATGCATTCTGCAATTCTCCCAATACCTCTTTAATCCGGCTCACAGCATACTCTATTTCATCATCAGTAATCTGTGTACTGCAAGGAATATTCAATATCCTCTCGGCATAATATGGTGCCTTTTCAAGTTCATATGCTTCTTCCTGTAAGTAAGGAATCTGCTCATTAATCAGCCCCCAAATGGCTCTTGTCTGTACGCCGCGCTTCTCAAGTGCTGTTATGATTTCACGCATTGTTGCACCGATTTTGTTTCTATTTATTTCCAATGAATAAAACCATTTATTAGAAGCTGTTCCTTCTCTAAATCCAATTATTGTTCCCAGTTTAAACCCATCAAACAGTTTTTTATACTTTTCGTAATTAGCTTGTTTCCGTCGGATAAATTCCGGCAACTCTTCCATTTGTGCAACTCCCAAAGCAGCCTGCAAATTGGTCATGCGATAATTATATCCGACCTCATGATGTATGTAATAATGGGGATCATCTTTAGCCTGCGTTGAAAGATATCTGATGTGATCCACTTGCGCAGCATTCTTGGCTGTAACAGCCCCTCCGCCACCGGTTGTAATAATCTTGTTCCCATTAAAAGAAAATGCGCCAAAATCACCAATTGTTCCTGCATATTTACCTGCATAAATACCTTCTGTGTATTTTGATCCTAATGCTTCTGTCGCATCCTCTATCACTTTAATTCCATATTTTTCTGCAAGCTTCATGATAGCAGGCATATCAGCTAAATTTCCAAATACATGCACTACCACCACTGCCTTAACCTGGCTCCCTTTATATAAAAGTTTGCCTTCCGTATAAGTACACTCCTGCTCAAGAAATCTTTTTAACTTAACAGGATCCATGCAAAAACTATCATCACAATCCATAAAAACGGGTGTGGCGAATTGATACTTAACAGGATTCACTGCAGCGATAAACGTTAATGGAGGTACAATAACAACATCCCCCGGTCTCACCCCTGCTTCTATGAGCGATAAGTGCAATGCTGATGTTCCACTTTGACATGCTGCTACATTTTCCACATGTAGGAACTCTGCCATGCTCTGTTCCAACTTTGTAATATATGCTCCTCCTGTAGACACCCATCCCTGTTCCAACGCGTCATCTACATATTTTTTTTCGTTCCCCTCAAAGTTTGGAATACATAATGGTATAAATTTTTGCATTTTATTGCCTCCTAAAATTCTATTACATCTTAGAATCTAAGCTCTTACCGGTCTCTATGTGTTCAAAGTTCGGAAGATAATCCTTGATAATCTGTACAATTTTATTCTTTGTTGTTTCCTCTTTTTCAAACTCTTCTTTTAACTCAGAAAACAGTTTCTCTATCCGATCTCTGTCTGATATTTCCTTGTCAACAATTATTCCCAAGGCATTCAACCTGTTCATATCCACCTTTTCGGTATCTGTATAAAATTCCTCAAATGGTTTTTCCCCGGATGTATTGGATTCCGAAAAATGTACAGGATATTTTTTGCTTCCGTTCTTCAGCTGTTCTGCCTTGTCAATTGCTTCCTCATCCGTTTCACATTCAAGTACCTCGAATCCCTGCTCTTTCAGTAATTCCCTGGCTATCGTATCAAATGTCATCATCTGTGCATCTTCTAGTTTTGGGAAAAATATCTCTCGATTTTTACCTAGCATGCAAGCCAGCATACAAATCTGGCCACTTTCCTCCGGAGATACAAAATATCTCCTTACATCAGAGGGGGCACTTAGCGGCTGCAATTTTGAAATTCTAGCCAAAAAACCCGCCGGCAATGATCCGTTTGAGAAAGCAACATTGGCAAATCTGGCTGTTTTCACCGGGAACTTGTCCGAATAGCTAAATATAACATCTTCCATAATTCTCTTGCTGGCTCCCATAATATTCACAGGGTTGGCTGCTTTATCCGTAGATACGCAAAAATACTCTTCCGGGGGAAATTCTTCAAGCAGATCCAATAAAATTTTTGCATGTAAGACATTGTTTTGTAACAATGCCTCTACTGAAAAAATATCTTTTTCAGAGCGGACATGCTTATGCGCCGAAAAGTTAGCTACTACATCAAACCCACCGCGCTTTCTGAACATTTTTTCAAAAGTCGGGCTTGCAAAATCCATAGGATATGGCACAAAATCGTCCGGTACATATAATCCTCGAGTAGATCGAATATCTCGTGTCAATTCAGCCAACGCATTTTCATTAATATCCACTACAACTAAGGTCTTCGGCTTAAAAGGCAAAATCGCTTTGATATATGATGAACCGATCGATCCGGCTCCCCCAATTACAAGAATTTTCTTTCCCCCAATTTTACTGTTTAATGTCTCGTGATTATTCTCAATATCTTTCAAAAACATACTTTTGGGTCTTTTAACAACATATTTTGCAATAAAACTGTTCAGGTCAAATATAGCCATAATATCTCCTTTTTGCTTGTCTTTCTTATATTCCTTCTAAAAAAGAAATTATTTGCTGTTTATAGCTTTTTCCTTCAATTTTGCCATTAAAATTCTCTTTTATATATTCATTTGCTACTCTTTGATATTCTTCTTCATTAACAAGCAGCAGCTTATCTATATTAGTTCTGTCCATCTGTTGTTCTCCATCAATATAAATCGGCCTAGTTCCTACTTCTTTCGACAATTTATCCATAAATAAAATATGCGTTGGTAAGCCATTCATTAATGCTGTTTGATATATAAATAGAATAGGCTTTTTATACATGACTGCATACAGAAAACTTGTAGATGCTGCAGATAAAACAAACTCTGCATCTCTGACTAACACGCATGTACAAAACTTATAAATTTCAAACCCTTCATATGCATCTTTATGCTCATTATAATCTGACCTAGGATGTGCCGCAACCACTACTTTTATTCCATACTCATTCTGAATCCAATGGAAGAACTTTCTCAATGCTTGGTAGTAGCTTTCTGCATCCACATATGCTCCCGGTATTTGTGTTAGATCCGGATGATATGGTATATAGGAATCTAGCCACACACAATATTTTTGTGGAACAACTCTTTCTGTCGCTTTCTTCTCTAAAGCTTCTTCATAAAAATTAGAGTGGACAATTAAAAACTTTGTATGCTCATCACAAAAAAACCTTTTTTTATAATTCTCTATTTCTCCCGGCGAATTATTTATTACAAACGCACATGCTTTTGCTCCAAACCATTTTTTAGGCATTCTAATGAATACACTATTTACCATACGTCTTATTCTGAAACCCTTTACAAACGAAACTACTCTGTCAAATCCTTTTTTTGCAGTTGAAGTTTCAAAGCAACTGTTTAATATCATATATCCGTATTTAGCATTTTTCTTCCATAGCTTCCTATAAATTTTTAAATGATCTAAATTATACCCTCCTGAATCAATTACAATTGCCTCTTCCGGCATATCATTAACCATTTTCTCCAACATATCAAAACTTTTACATAAATATATATTCGGCTCACTATAATCAATAAGGTCGCTCTTGACACTTTTATATGCCCTTTTATTAATCAGCGGAGACACATCTATCAATACATATTCAATATTATGCTCCGAAAAGGCATCTAAAGCATAGTAGGATATATATGATTTTACAATTGGCGTATCAATAATAAAATATATTTTTTCGTTCATTTCTGTTCATCCCCTGTCAATTATACCATTTCGGTTGTCGAGGTTCTTCACTCCCGATTAGTTTAGAAAATATACTTTACAATTCTTTGTGGAACAGCTTTATGCACAAGAAATACAATTAAAAAAGAAAGAACAACTGTAGATATAAATATTATTCCTGTCATCCAATGATTTATATCTACGAATTTAGTAATTACTGCGACAATCCTTCTTTGTACGTAAGGATGAATTATATATACACCAAGACAATTTTCAGATAGTTTCCTTACGATTCCACCAATCTTTTCTTCAAAGAAACTACCTATTCTAAATCCACAATAAATATAAGCCATTGTAAAAATAACAACATACACATGAAACGGTGATCTGACCATATCAACCGGAAAACCTATGCTTTCTGCTCTATCTTGAAATAACATAATTATTTTTATCAATATCAACGCTATGGCTATCACCACTACATCGTTTTTTAATTTCCAGTTTCCTTTTCTTTTTAAATATTGAGTAATAAAATATCCTCCCATAATAAAAATTCCAACACACTCGGCCGGATGGTATCCAGCTGTGGTACCTCCTATATATCCATCATATTCAAAGAAAGGAAGCGATAATATTTTAAACCAGCTTGAAGATATCTTAAACCCTGAAAGTAAATCAAGTGAATATTTCGTTCCAATAAATATCATCCAAAAAATCAGATATAATTTAACGGCATATTTATTATTTGTAATACATCTTATAATTGGATAACAAATCAATAATTCAATATATATTTTAATATACCAAAGGTGATAGCCTTCTGAATTATCAACCATAAGTGACATCAAGTCAGTTGATGTATCCAACCGATAGCTTTCAAACACATAGAATAAATACCATATTAAAAAAATAATACTAAATTTCAAAAGTGGCCCTTTTATTATTCTTTTATATTCCTTTTCCGATGTAAAAAACAATAAATACCCGCTGATCATCATAAACCCCGGTACCGCTGCAGCCGTTAAAGCATCTAAGCAGTTCATTAATGGTTTAGGCAAAAAGTCACAGGCGCTATGAATAACAATAACTAATATGCAACAAGTAACCTTAACAAAATCTATTTCATATATCCGTTTACTATCATTGTCCTTGGTACTTACCATATATCTATATTTCCTTCCCGTAACCTTAACTATCGAAAAGCATATAAATTTTTCTAATACTCATCTTCTAATAATTGAATATATTTTTTAATCATTGACTGTACGGAATATTTTTGCTCATAATCAGTCCGCCCATTCCTGCCAAACCGTTCCCGTAACTCTTGGTTTTCTTCCAAGCTTTCAATCTTATTTGCCATTTCCGTATATTCTCCGATAGGAACAATATATCCATCTCTGTCATTTACAACTACTTCCGGAATTCCACCACATGCGTATGCTACAACCGGTTTTGAATTTGCCATAGCTTCCACAGAAATCAAGCCAAAGCTCTCATCATACAACGATGTAACCGTTAAGACATCATATTCTTTAATGTAATCCGAAGCATTATGGATACCTTGATAAATACGTATTTTTTCTTGTAACCCGTACTCTTGAATTAATTTCATACACTCCAAGTAATATTCTTTATCATACGCATTACCGATAATTGTAAACTCGTAGTCCTTATGCCTTCTGCACAAATCATTTGCAGCCATAATAAAATGTTTTTGTCCCTTATTAACAGCAAAATTTCCTATCATCAAGATATTTTTGATATTATTTTGTGTATTATTATCTATTGCTCCATTATTAGATATATTTACATTAATTCCATTATATATTACATCAATATTTTTATGTATGTACGATGAATCGGCAATTCTGTCTTTAGTATAATTAGATACAGTAATCAGATTCGTTGCTTGCTTATCTAATTTTCTATCGTAGGCCCTGAAAATCTGTTTCATAATAAAACTTTTTTCTATATCATTATGAAATACATAAATTCTCTTTTTTACTATATCTTTATTATGATAGGCAGCTTCTAATACCTGATCACATAGTTCATCTCCATTATATCCTCCATTATGTATAATTACTGCATCTATTCTTTTATCCCGTATAAAATCACTTACTATTCTTATATTATTTTTTTTAATTTTCGAATAGCAAACAGTTCTTTTAAGCTTATTAATCACTCTTTTAATATATTTCCCGCCATACATATGTGGATATACTTTTCTAGCAGACAATATGGGCATTCGGTACAAATCCGGAATGTTGTTATATATATTTACATCATTGTCCTTATCTATACAAGCATAAACTTTATATTGTTCAGAGGCAATTTTTTCCAACCCCTCCGTAACTTCATAAAACATTCTTGCAGTCCCACCGTTAACCGGGTTCGCGCAAAAAATCATCACATTCATTTTTTTCTTCCTCTTAATACGTTCAACATACTGTCTCTACTTATTCCCAACAATGTAGGTCTAATATATATAATTATTATAAAAGCGCAAGTGTATATAATTCCTGCAAACAATGTTTTTACTATGCATGCGCCAAAAGTATCCAGCACATATATTTTATTTAATGCAAAAACAATTACTATAGATGTCAAAGTGCAAAACAGCATCGCACACCACTGCTGTATTATTGTTTTCATAGCAGAAATATTTAAAGTTTTACAAACGAAGAGCACAGATATATAAGTTGTTATAACATTCGCTAATAAATAGTTTAAAGCTATACCTATAGATCCCAAAGTATTTGGCCAAATAAAATTTGGAATTTGGAACAAAAATACAAATAACAACGTCAATATCTGACCTATAACAGATATATATGCATTCGCCTTTGTTTTTTCAGTAGCAATCATATAGGCACCCGTTATCTGTCCCCATGCTTGATATACTGTATAAAACATTATTATGATTGTAATATTTTTAGCACCTGAATATTGTTTTCCATATACAATCGTTAGAATCCAATCCGATGCAAATGCTATAAATATTGCAAAATATGAAGTAATCCAGTTCATCAGTTTTAATGCTTGTTCTACTTTATTTTTCAAATCATTTTTAGATGTTGCGGCAACAGCAAATTCTCTTTTGGACAATTCAGCATATGGAGAAAAGACATATGTGACAAGAGTATTCAATTGCCATGCAGCGCCAAAAAGCGCCTGTTCTGTTGTCCCTGACCACTTCATGAGTGCCCAATTCATAAGAATAACTGTAATCTGGGCAACTCCGGTCGCTAATACAAGTGGCTTGCAAAAGATATAAAATTCCTTTATATATTCTTTAAAAAATTTTTTTTCGTAATTTATGTATTTCTTTTTCTGCTCTTTTATAATTGCATATAATAAAATACATACTATCACTATCGTAACACTTAATTGAATTATATAAAAAAGTGCTAGATTTAAATTTCCAAAAAGATAACCAAAAATCACCGCTCCACTGACGATAATTTTTAAAAGAATTTGTAGTACTGCAGGGAATCGGGAAATAGCCGCTGCATCATAAATCGAGATGCAATCTGTCAGCAGTTTCAATACAATTGCCGTTTCCAATCCCAGCATAACGATTCCTAATGTTTGCCCTGCAAAAGTCGAAGAAAATGCGCCTATTCCATAAAGAAAAATGACTGATACATTAAGCACTATTGCTACTATTCCATAGAAGCTAAGATAAAAATAAATCATTCCTATCTCTTGATTTCTTTTTGAATATTTAGCAATAAAAGCATTTGATGCAGACAAATTAGCCAAAGTAACTATTGATGTAAAGACATTTAAGTTATACGTATAATATCCGTATTCCTCTATACTAAAGGCTCGCGGCAAAACAAACTGTATTATCATATTAAGTACCGCAATTCCGATAGAACTTAATACCTTGACAATATATCTATACTTGAAATCATCTTGTTTCATTTATACGTCCCTTTATACTTTTCTTTATATATTGCGCAAATGTCTATAATCCGAGAAACTCATTAATTTCTTATCCTTATCGCTCATTATAAGCTTGTCTGAGCCACCTATTAAATCATACGGCCATTCAACAGCAAGTTCCGGATCATTATACATAATACCCGAATCTCCTTCTCCATAAAATACTTCAGCACACTTGTAACTCACAATGGAATCTTCAACAACGAGGTAGCCATGTCCAAAACGTTCCGGCACTAATACACACTTAGTATTTTCTCCTGTCAGATGAACCCCCCTCCATTGTCCAAAAGTAGGTGATTCCGGTCGCAGATCAACAATTACGTCATATACATGTCCCGATATGCAACGTACAAGTTTAGCCTGTTGTTTTATCAATTGGAAATGTATGGCTCGAATAACCCCTTTCTTAGATATTGTATAAAATACCTCTTTCAGATCATGATTTATTCCGTTGTCTTTAAACGTATCTATATTATAGTCTTTAATAAATGCTCCTCTATTATCCGTTGCACAAAACGGAGTAATTATATATGCTCCCTGTAAATCCAACTCTTGAAAATCAAATTTTTGTACCATTCCGACTCTCCTTTCAAAAATTATCCAGTGTTCGTTTTATTCCTTCCTCAAAAGTCACCGAGACATACTCTCCAATATCACTGATTAATTTGGAATTATCAAACATTTCTGCAGAATACTTTATTCCATCATCAGGTCTGAGACCTATCTTTATTAATTCACTTTTTCCGCAAATAGTTCCTATCTGATACAAATAATCTTTTAATATTTTAGGACTTCCTGATCCAATAAAATAATTATCAGCCCCTGTTTCATTTTCTCCTAATCTGTAAACTGCATTAATCAAATCATCTATATAGATAAAATCATAGATTTGCAGTGCCGGGCCAAAGGTAGCTTCTCTATTATTAAGTATTTCTTCCAACGTATAGCTAACCAAATTTCCTGTTTTGTTTTGAGGTCCATAGATATTGGAAAATTGCATCCATACATAATTAAGGCCAACATTCTTACAATAAGTTTCCAGCATCAGTTGTGTGCAGTGCTTAGCCACTCCGTACATCATTCCACCATTAGTCTTAATTAAGCTATCCAAACTGCTTATTGCTTGTTCAGCAATTGTTCCTGCACATAAAAATTTTTTGCATCCACTCTCATATGCTAATTTGGCACAATTTAGAGTCATGTCTATGTTTTCAATCTGTACAGAAGGATCCGCCTTCTCCTTACCGTTTACTCCACGCCAGGCAAAATGGTAAAACGTATCATAGTCATTTTTTTCTAAAAGCTCTCTAAGTTTATCAATTTCGCTCAGACTTAAAGAATATTTTTTTATATACTCACTTTCAGGCAATTTAGATGGTGAAAATGTCATATCAATGGCAATGACCTGTATGTGATGATCAATCATCTTTCTGATCAGCGTACTTCCAATAAAGCCATTAGCGCCTGTAACAACTACTTTTCTCATATTTTTCCCTTCCGTCATTCAAGAATTCCATTATTTCAGAATCCATGCAGGCTCTTATATCGCCATTTTCTTTCCAACATTTACTCCATTCCACTACTTTTTCTATTGCCTTATCAATATTCCACCGTGGAGCCCAGCTAAATACGCTTTTTGCTTTTGAGCAATCCAATTTTAAGAAGTTAGCCTCATGAGGTCCACCGTCATAACAGTTTTCCCATTGAACCCCTTCCCCCCAATGTTTTACGAATACATCAACAAGTTCCCCTGTCTTGTAACAATCCTGTTCATCCGGTCCGATATTATAATATCCTGCTAAATTAACATCTTCATATTGTTTTGCCGCAATCAGTAAATATGCGTATAACGGCTCCAATACATGCTGATAAGGTCTTGTAGAAAAAGGATTTCTCACCATAATCGTTCTTTTTTCATTTACAGCACGTATACAATCCGGTACAATCCGGTCCTCTGCAAAATCTCCCCCGCCTATTACGTTACCTGCCCGGGCAGTAGAAATAGCCACTTTACCATCACTGAAAAAACTTCTTTTATAGCTATGTGTCACAAGCTCTGAGCATGATTTCGAATTGGAGTAGGGATCATAACCATCAAGTTCCTCATTTTCGCGATATCCCCACTCCCATTCTTTATTCAAATATACTTTATCAGTTGTTACATTTAAAACGGATTTTACACTACTACTATTTCTAACACATTCCAAAACATTAACCGTTCCCATAACATTTGTTTCATAAGTATATGCAGGATTTTTATATCCTTCTCTCACGATTGGTTGCGCTGCTAAATGTAATACTATTTCCGGTTGTACACCATCAAATACATTTTTTAAATGTGCATAATCTCGGATATCTCCTATTATTGAGTCGACATCTTTTGCTATTTCTGCAATTTCAAATAATGAAGGTGTCGTTGGGGGTTCTAATGCATATCCCGTTACCTTTGCTCCTGCAAGTGAGAGCATTTTACATAACCAGGCTCCTTTAAATCCAGTATGTCCTGTAATAAGCACTTTTTTCCCTTTATAAAAGGAAATGTCAAATTCATTATTCAATCTGCCCACACTTTCCATGGTGCATTTCCCGATGCCCATAATTTTTCCAATTGTTGTTTTTCTCTTAAGGTATCCATACACTGCCAATATCCCCTATGTGTATATGCCACCAAATTTCCATCTCTAACCAGACTATTCAAAGGTTCTTGCTCAAATACAGTTTCATCTCCCTCTATACGATCAAATATTTCAGGGTTCATAACCATAAATCCAATATTGATCATATCTCCGTCCAAATCGGATTTTTCACGAAAAGCATTTACCTTTCCATCTGGGTTCACATCTAAAACGCCTTTGTTCTGTCCGAAATTGTATACGGATATTGTCCCTATTTTCCCATTCTGTAAATGAAATTTCAACAACTCATTTATATCTATATTACCAACTGCATCACCATAAGTAAGCATAAATGGTTCTTCGCCTACATACTCTTTTATTCTTTTAATTCTCCCTCCGGTCATGGTGTTCAAACCAGTATCTACAACTGTTACTTTCCACGGTTCTACTCTTTTATTATGAATAATAATATCATTTTTCCCGCTAGTATAGTCGAATGTCACATCCGAGGTATGTAAAAAATAATCCGCAAACCACTCTTTTATAACATGTTGTTTATATCCAGCACAAATAATAAAATCATTAAATCCATAGTGTGAATATTCTTTCATAATATGCCATAGAATAGGCATTTCACCAATTTCAAGCATAGGTTTAGGCTTAAATTGTGATTCCTCCGAAATACGTGTTCCAAATCCACCTGCTAAAATTACTGTTTTCATTCTATCTCTCCCTATTTACTGTTAAACTGCTTATGTTAAATATTTATATATGTAAAATATTAAAAAGAATCCCTACGATTGCCTTGATATAAAAGGGCGATATGGTTAATGCTTTTTTATAAACCTTATTACCCTCTCTACGTTTTCCTGCCATGGAAAGCATCCTGCCACATGCAAACCAATACCTTGCTATTATCTTATTATTTTTCTTTTCAATCGTTTCTTTGCTTAGTCCCACATAATCCAGATTGTTCAAATGCTCCTTTACTACTTCAATCACTGCTTCTGTATGTTTTATATGTTTTGCCGACACACTATTTTCTCTAATGACCCAGAATCCTAATGGTTCTTGTATCATATAAAACTTTGCTCCCTGCCTTGCAAGTCTCAGCCAGCAATCATAGTCTTCTTCTCCTGAGGTCAATTTTTCATCAAACCCTCCAATACTATTAATCAAGTTACGCTCAACTGCTACCGCGGAGGTAGAAAGACAATTTCCTTTTAATAACAAGTCTTTATAAGGATCTTGATTGTCAACGTTCCTATACTTTCCAATCTCTTTACTCTCTCCTTTGATATGGTACTCCCAATGACAACATACATTAATACTTTCCTTTTCTTTTAAAACATTCTTTACGATGCTCAACTTATCATCTCTCCAATAATCATCAGCATCCAAAAAGCATACATATTCTCCCGTAGCTGCAAAAATACCGGTATTTCTTCCTCCGCTAATTCCCTTATTTTTTTTCAAAGTAATAATCTTTATATCAAATTTATCATATTTTTTCTGTAATTCTTTTATTATATCTGATGTACTGTCTGTGGAACCATTATCTACAATAATATATTCAAAGTCCTTTTCTGTCTGGCAAACAACTGATTCTATTGCTTTTTGAATATATTTTTCCCCATTGTATACTGATGTTATTACCGAAAAAAAATGCTCCATTTTATTTTCCTCTTATATTTATTTGAACATCTCAATAGTTGTTACAACTTGAATTTTTTTGTCACTTTGTTCTCTTTTTAGCCATTTACACAGTTCGTCAAATTTTTCAGCATCCCATGACCATAAATCACTATAATATTGGTCTTTTGATAAAACTATACTGTGAAACATAAAAACACAATCGAGTTTTTGAGTCTCTGCTTTCATAATTGCATATTTAATTTGTTCGACGGTAAGATTATGCAATACTGGAATTGAATATACGCACATGCTCGTCCCAACAACCTGCAACGATTTCTTAATAGATGCATAAAACATTACATTACTATGCGTTAAAATAGCAAGTTTAGAAACTATTTTCTGAATCACACTATTTTGATTTTTTAATCCGATACGAACATAGGCAATATTATTTGATTTGATTATTTCACTTTTTTCCATAATGCTTTGCTCAGTAATACCGCAGTGAGGACTGGCTACTCCAATCCCTTGTTCACCCCAATGTTCTCCTAACCATTGCTTTAATTTCTCTATTCCTTCCTGCCAATCCTCTACATCATTCAAATGATTTTGCCCATGACCTGCTATTTCAAATAACTCATTTTTGTTCAATTCCATAACATCGTTTATTGTCAATGCCGGATTTCTACAAGGCCTTTCACTTTCTCTTATTGTATCATCAACATATCCCGTGGTGATATTAAATGTCGCATTAAGCTCGTATTTTTTTAATACTTTTTCTGCTACATCTATATTGTCTTTTCTTCCATCGTCAAAGGACAAAATAACTCTTGATACTTTGCTGTTAGTCATTATTTTTATCCGCCCCAATTATTTTTTCATATATTGTGTTATAGTATGTTTTATTCGTCTTCTAAAATATTTCATATTCATAAAAATGTAAAAAAGCAAATAAAATCCAACATTTACATACCTTTTTTCATACATTTCCTTTAAGTTTTTCATCTCTCCCTCATGCATACCTCTAAGGTTAGATGTCAAGCCTTTTTCCCCTCGATATTTTTTCCCAATATCAATGTCTACAAGTTTATCTGGCAAATAATAATAATTAAAATGTACTGCAAATCGGATATAATAATTTATATCCTCACAGTACTTTTGATTCTCGTCAAAATATCCCACTTTCTCTATTGCTTCTCGCTTAAACATGACTGACGGCGTAACAGGGAAAAAGCTCCAAAAAATATCCCACAAATCCGCTTTATATAAGGTTGTAATAGTTCGACCTTTTCTTCTGAAAGGCTTATCCATATAACCGGTTCCCAAAAAGCAAACCTCCGGATAATGGTCAAATATTTCTAACTGCCTTTCCAATTTATCTGCGTGCCACAGGTCGTCCGAATCCAATAGTGCAATTAGTTCTCCCCTTGCTATTCTCATCCCTTCATTTCTGGCAGATGACACTCCTCTATTCTCCTGATATCTATATATTATAGGAATGTTTTTTACTTCTTTTATTTTATCTAGAACTTTTTGTTCTGAGCAATCCCTCGATCCATCATTAACTATAATGATTTCTTTCACTCTCTCTACTGCCGTTTGCTCCAGGACCGAATCAATTACTTGTTCTATGGTACTCTCCGCATTATACATTGGAATAATCACGGATACACTATATTTCATCATAAAATATTTTTCTCGCTCCTATTTTTATCTTATATTTTCCGACTAACATTTCCATCACTTTAATGCTTATAACAGTTAAAAGAAATGCGTATATATCCTGAGCATGATATACCCAATCAAAGAATTGAAATAATGAATAGAAGAAATAGCTTGCAACGAATAAAGCAAATGCATTATTCTTCATTTTACATGTTATCCTAAATAAGCTGTATATAATCGTTGCATATAATATAACAGCAACCATTAAACCATATTTTACATATAAATAAACCGGTAATACAAAATACATCGATGTATAATGTTCCTTTGCTGCCTCTTTTGTCCAACCGGCAAAAATAGCTCTCCAATATTGATTAGGCTGAACGTCATCTTGGAAAACACTTCCGGGAACAAGCATATTTACAATTTGTTTTGCTTGGTTTTCCATCCCGTATTTTTCATTAAATACATCTGCGACATAGTCCCCTGTTTTAGCCTGTTCTATTTCTATTGCACTAATTTCTAAATATGAAACTCTTCCTACGATTTGATTGATCATGCCTTCTATACTCAAATTTGCATCACTTCGACTTGCTGTTGCTAACATATACAACACTGGTGCAAGCATTATCGGCACTACCATGAGTAACATGATTTTTTGAACAAATCTTTTAGAGAGCTTTAAAGCATATAGTAAAACCATATTGTAAAATACCATCCAAAATATTCCTGATCTTGATGAATACATAAAGGATACAGCAACATATGCAAAAGAATAGATACATATTTCTTCTATCTTTTGCCTTTTATACGCTTTGAGAAGTACTGCAAAATATAACAATCGGCTGTCCAAAAAGAATTGGAGATAGGCAATAATTGTTGAATTAGCAGCTCCCACTATAATCCCTCTAAATCCTCCTGTTACAACAATATTAATTAAGTTTAAAATTATTGAGAACCAGAACAGCAGAGTAACCCCATTTCCCAATAAAAAGGAATTATCCAATTCAGAAAATTCTATCTTTGAGCCACCGTATCTAGATAATTCTACGATTACTATCGTTATTAGCAAAATTAATATCAAAAATACTACTGCTATATCCAAATATTTTTCATCTACCGGCCAATATATATATTGAAATCCCTTTATCTTGCAAAAAATCCACGGCAATAAAACATTTAATCCCAATGTTATATATATCATCGTTAAATATACACGTTTCATTATGCGGCTCCTATATTTTTACAAACTCACCCATTTGTCTGAAGTGCTTAGGGTTCATTCCATCTTTAAATTTTGCAATACTTTCTGTATGGATATACTCAATTCCTCCTAAATCCAATATTTCTACGCCTTCCTTCTTTAGTTCAATAGCAGCATGATATAATAATAGATTGTTTAGGCAGGCTTTTCTTCCTTCTTCATTATTCCAGCCAATGTAATAGGTTGCTGCCTTTTCATGTCGATAGAAAATGTCAAAAGCAATTACTTCTCCCAACTTATTTTTAACGTAGAAAAATCTTAATGGTTGAGAAGACAATTCATTTATCTCCCTTAACAATCTTTCATTTACGCCCTCAAATTTTTTGTCTTCCTGTTCTTTCCTATAACATTGAATGAATTTTTCAAAATCTATTTCTTCTTTTTCTATGCTATAGCCAGATTTTTCAGCCATTTTTAGTTGGTTCCGCCATTTACTATTTAACGCCGCACGGATTTCATTTTCTGCTTTCAGCAAATCTACAGTTCCTGAAGGAAAACCATATATATCTATCACTTTCCAACCATTTTGAATCATTTTTATAAAATTACTATTGCTCATAGTTGAATATGGATCCCACACAATTGGCAAAAGCTTGTAGTATCTTTTCCTAACCATATCTACTATTTGAAGTTCATTTTCCAATTGATTCTCTTCTTTAACAAAAACCGGGCCCTTATTTATTCTGACTGCTACTGTTACACCTAATACTTTTTTTCTTAAAATCTGAACAACGCCTATAACATTTTGGTCTTTACAGATAAAGAACCTGTCAACGCCCCATCCTTCAGCCTTGCTCTTTGCTTCAGCATAACCCCAATCTTGTGTTATGTTACTTAATTCAGACTGAGCGAGTATATCATTCCATTTTTTTCTTTCTTCCTGTTCGCAGCCTATTTTTTTCACCATCATACTATTAGAGGATTTTTTATCTTTCTTTGCATATTTCGCTATATCCTCCATTTTTATATCCTGATGAATAGGTATCATAAAAAGGTTCTTAGAATATTTTCTAGTGGTCTCGAATTGATCCCCATTAGCAACAATCGGCGATAAAGAAGGCCAGAACAATACCTCAATTCCCTTACCCTTTATTTGAGATATTACCGCTTCTTTATTCTCAACTTTTTCCAGCGAATATACCGCAAAGAAAGGACTTTCATTTTCTTCAGAAATAATCTCACAGATGTCTGGACAAACTTCCTTTATTACATAATTCATTAATTTAAGATTTTCTCTACGCCGGTATGCTATTTTCTTTAATTCCTCTTCATCAATACTTTTTATGATATTATATGATATAGTGGAAATTGCAATATTAGATGTTCTATCCCGGGTCTCAAGATAATGCTCCTGATAACAATAATTCGTTTTTCTACTTCTGCGAATTATCTTCTGAACTATCTTTTTAAGTCTCCATTTAACTGTTTCAAAAGTTTTTTTTGAGACATAAGACTTTTGCTGTACAACTTTATATATTCTTTCATTTTTTTCACTGTTATTACATAGAATTACAGCTCCATCCATTAGTCCTAACAATTTATGTGGACTAAATAATACAAAATCCCCCTTCTGTGCCATTTTACCGTATTTATATAGTACATGAGCACAATCTTCAATAAGTATACAATTATTATTATCACAAAATGTTCTTGCTCGATTTATATCATGATATTCCCCAAAAAAATGTACAAAAACAAAAATATCATTTTCCTTAAACTGATTGTTTTCCTTAATGTACTTCCAATCAGGTTCAAAATCATCTAACAAAGGGTATCTTAAAATATTTACATTTGAATCGGAAAATTCTGCTTCAGTTTCTGCGCAAAAATAGCTGGGAATACTTATATTTATTTTGTCTTTCTTTAATACCTCTCTATATGCATCAATAATAAGTCTTACTGATACTCCTGATCTTGATGTAAAAACACAATTTTTCCAGTATAAATTATTTTTACTTTTGGGAAATAATATTCTATTCACAGACGGAATTGGAGACACTAGCATATATTTCTCCCTTTCTTTTTTATTCTAATTATATTTGTAAGTTAAATTTCGTCTAAAATGCATTGCACTTTCTTTCTAAACGTATCAATACCGAATTCTCTCTCATACACCTCTCTAACTCTTTCTCTCATCTTTGCTTCATACTTAATTATATCCTTACAATTTTTTTCCTTATCAATATTATATCCTATTTTTTCTCGAAGAACTATTTCCCACGTATCACCATGAATATTATTGATTATCGGAAGTCCTCCTTCAAAATAGTCAATGCTTTTCATGGTTAACCCTACCACTACGGATTGCTTCATGATGTTCAATCCATAATGGCATTGGTTAAATATTTTTTGCTTTTCAGAGGCATCGTAAATTTTTCCGTGAAAAATTACCTGTGCACCTGCAAGCTTGCACGTTTCAATCAACTGTTCCCTTTTTTCACCATCCCCAACAATATGTATAGTTGTAGCTTTGACATTGGTCACTTCTGAGATTATCCTTGCAATTTCGTCAATATCAATAATATTATTAATTGATCCCAAATAGCAAAAATTAATTCTGTCGTTAGGTGTATTTAATTCAATTTTGCTTTCTTTTATTTTGCGTGCTAAATAGAGCGTATATACTGTCGAAAAATCAACTGTTGTTGGAAGCTTCTGCTTATACAAATCGCATTCGGTAACTATGCTATCTGCAACATTTAAATGTTTATCTCTTAATGATTTCCAATATATAAACGGAGGTAAATTTTTGAATTTAGATATGGGCATTGTCTCTGGCCACATATCTATTAAATCAAAGATTATTTTTACTTTGGGATGATTTTTTTTATATTTTGCAGCATCCTTTACAAAACTATTAGGCGGAACTAAAATCCAAAGTAAATCAACTTTTTCCTTACTAATCTGCTCATATATATTTTTTGAAAGAATGACATGTGATTTCACTCTGCTATAAGACAAATTTTTTTTATAAGGAATAGCATCAACAAATCTATAATCCTCTTTCTTATCTGTTCTTCTGCATTTCTCAAAATGTCTATAGTTAGATGTAAATACCTGAACTTTCATCCCTTTTTCTTTAAAATAGTCATAAAGTAAATCCACCCTATGCTCATATGTGTCAAAACAATTAATTATACAAACGCTACTAATTTTAATGATTATCTCTCCCCTCGGTTCTCTCAATGCTTTTATCTACCGAAATAATCTGATAACATATGCCTTCATATTCAGACATTGCAAGCGCATAACAATTATTTCCAAATGCTTTATTAATCAGAGAACTTATTTTACCCGGCACTTTTCCCGCTAAAACAAGTATAGGCCACATAGCTTTAACCATTGCTATATTTCTCCCATTTGCTTCTGATATTTTCTTGACCATTTTAGAGGTATTAGTCCATTCCGCATTCTGTGGAATCAAAACCGTTGCATCCTGCTCTATCTCCTTCACTAACATTATCTGGCATAAACACTCGCACAAATTCTCAATATATAACATAGATCTTTCATTTTTCACTTTTGGAAATAAAGGTAGCTTTTTTGCAAGCTTAGCCAATATTGGATAGTTACCTTTACTTCCCTTACCATAGATCATTGGCGGTCGAAGTACTATTACTTTAAAAGCATCGTCTGCCAATTCTCTCACTGCCACATCTGCCTGTAGTTTGCTGTCTCCATAGAAATTAGCCGGTAGCGGAACTGTATGCTCTACTATTACTTTCTTTTCTCCATATGGAGCAGATTCTCCATACACGATCATAGATGACATAAAGATAAATTCTTTTACGTTCTCGTTCTTTGCCTTTTTTGCAACTTCTACCGCAAGGTCTGTATTTACCGTATAATATTTTTCCTTTGTCTCCTCTGATACATTGCCAACATCAGCATGCGCTATTCCTGCCACATGATAAATAATATCATATTGAGAGAAATCATATGTTCTCCATGTATCTCTCAACATATCCAATTCTTCTATTTGGAAATTGTTCGGATAATATTTTTGTGCATACTCAATAAAAGCCCGTCCGATGTAGGATCCCGCGCCGGTAATCAACACTTTTTTCTTTTGTGTTTTATCAACCTCTACTCTTTTACCAAATCCAATATTTCCAATAATTTCTTCTCGGCTCTTACCTTCTGTATAGTTGCGGTATATTTTCGACATTGTGCCCGTTCCACCTTCTACAACAGTATCATCATGCCCTACTTTTACTACTGTCCCAAGCAGACATTTTAAGTCAAACATCAATGAACTGTGATGAACCCCATATCCGTCCAATTCACACTTTTTTTCGATAGAAATAGAATCTCGACCATTAATCTGTGCCCAACCTGTAATACCAGGTTTATATTCATTAACCCCATACTTATCTCTTTCCGCTGTAAGCACATCCTGATTCCACAATCCGGGTCTCGGACCTACTAAAGACAACGAACCATCCAATACATTAAACAGCTGAGGAAGTTCATCCAAAGAATGTGCACGTAAAAACTTTCCTACTTTGGTAATATACTGCTCAGGATTTTCCAACATATGAGTGGGGGTATCGTGTGGGGTGGACATTTTCATACTGCGGAACTTATATACTCTGAAATATTTCTTATTTTGTCCTAATCTTTTTTGTGTAAAAAACACCGGACCCGGATCATCAACCTTAATAGCAACTGCAATTCCCAGTAAAACCGGGGATAAGGCTACAATACCGCCCAATGATAACACAATATCGAAACATCTCTTTACATATTTGTCATAAACAGAAGGCGTATACTTTGAATTTCCCACCAATTCCAAATGTCCTCTTACTCCATCTGCATTTTCAAGATCCTCTTCATTTTTAACAAAGATTACCCGCTTACCTTCAAACGGATTCTTTTCATCATTTCTGCATTGCTTTTTCTGCATTGTTGATGCAATTTTCACCCCAGCTACAGCCATCCCAGTAAATATTGCCACACCATATAATACCTTTTTTGTTGTCTTATTCATAGTATTCCTCTATTTTACAACCTGATATGTCGGTACCATTTCTTTAATGTCTTCCCGAATCTTATCTGATTCATCATATGCATCTCTGTAAATCTTATCCAATTGTTTTTTGAAAACATCATCGTCAAAATCAATCGGTTTTCCAATATAAATCATTTTATTAGCAGTCTTTTTCAGCCCCTCTTCACTCATGAGAAGTTCTTCGTACATCTTCTCTCCAGGGCGTAACCCGGTAAATTTAATTTCAATATCTTCTCCGGGCTTATATCCAGACAATTTAATCAAGTTCGTTGCAAGATCCACAATTTTTACCGGTTCTCCCATATCCAATACAAAGATTTCTCCCCCATGAGCATAAGCCCCTGCCTGTAACACCAAAGATACTGCTTCTGGAATGGTCATAAAGTATCGAATAATGTTCGGGTCTGTAACCGTAACCGGGCCGCCTTCTGCAATCTGTTTTTTAAACAGAGGGATTACGCTTCCGTTACTACCTAATACATTTCCAAAACGAACTGCAACAAAATTAGTCTTCGACTGACGATTCATCATCTGAATGACCATCTCGCACATTCTCTTGGATGCTCCCATAACATTCGTAGGATTTACCGCCTTATCCGTAGAAATCAATACAAATTTTTCCGTGCCATACTTGTCCGCCGCCTGTACTGTACGATAGGTTCCAAACACGTTGTTCTTAATTGCTTCATTAGGGCTAACCTCCATAAGAGGGACATGTTTATGTGCTGCCGCATGATATACAATATTCGGACGATACTTTTCAAAAATTGAATCTATCCGCTCTTTGTTGCGCACGGATGCAATTAAGACTACTAAATCTAGTTTTGGATACTTACGTATCAATTCCTGTTGGATATCATAAGCATTGTTTTCATATATATCCACAATGATCAACTGTTGCGGTTGGTGTGCTGCAATTTGTCTACATAATTCGCTTCCAATAGAGCCACCTCCACCTGTTACAAGAACAGTTTTATCCTTTACATATCCAAGAACTTCCTCAGTATTAATTTTAATAGGATCTCTTCCCAACAAATCCTCAATTTCTACTTCCTTCAGTTTTGCAATGGATACATCTCCATTAATTAATTGATACATTCCCGGTAAAGTACGCATTTTGCATCCGGTTTCCTTACAAATATCTAATATTTCTTTTCTAACACGCGTACTGGCAGAAGGGATTGCAAAAATAATTTCATCAATACCATATTCACCTACAGCATCTATAATCTTGTTTCTTCCACCCACAATAGGAACTCCACGGAGAAATTTTCCATGGCATCCCGAATTATCATCTATAATACATTTAGCATTTAAATTCAAATATCTGCTTGTTTCAATTTCCTTTAAAATCGCATTTGCAGCTGCTCCTGCACCTATCAGCATTACATTATTCCGTTCTTTTTTCCCAGAAAATTCTGACCTCTTAGAATTAATCAAACGAAGAATGCGATAGCTAAAGCGAATTATGCATGTCATTCCAAATAACAAAAACCAGTACAATACATAATAACTTCTAGGCATTTTTTCATTCAGTAAATGGCATATGATTATCTGTCCGACAGAGGCACAAGTAGTAGCAAACACAATATTAAGTAATTCTGTAGCACTCGCATAACGCCACACACTTTTATATAATTTCCATATAGCAAAAAAAACTAATGTAATAATAATGCTGTATGGTATAATTCGTTCAAATTTTTGCAAATACTCACTTGGAATCCCATTAAAACTAAAGTCAAAACGAATATATAAAGCTGTAAAAGCTGCCACAACAATAGACATAATATCCAGCAATATTAATGCAATAATTCTATTTGCTGGGATTTTTAAAATATCAACATTCTTCATATCAAAGCCTTTCTCAAATAGTATCTATAAATTATATCATTAATACTTATGATTGACAATTTTCTTTTCTTCTATATTCACTGTTATGAATAATCATTTGTCGCCAACATATAAACAACAATATTATCGTTATCGAACCGCTTCCCCACGAAAATTCTAATATTCCAAATAATAATGGGACTGCCAACAGGAAAAGGGCAACTGCATATCTCATTTTTTCCGTATTAATATAGCATTTCACTAAATAAATTATTGATGAAATACACATAATAGCAAAAAGCCCTCCCGCAAAAAGTCCAAAATCTGTTGCATACTGTAAATAAATGTTATGTGCATGCCCAATCCAGTAGTTAGCAAACATCTGAAATCCTTGATTTTCCCTTGTATGTCCCCAAAAATTTAATTCCCTCAAATAATGCATATATATTGTTTTTCTAATTAATGTTGAATTATCTGCTTCTGTATAACTCAATGCGGGTATCTCAATATTTTCGGCCGCATACGCTCTAAGGGTAAAAAAAGTTCTTCCAAATATCTTTTCTGTAATTTCAGTAGTTCGCCCTAACGCTGTAGTAATTACCTCATCCACATTTACATATTTCTCAGAGTTCCATGCATCCCAGGAATGTACTTTTTCTTCACTCCACTCTCCCCAAAACCACACAGGGTGATGGAACACCGGTGGCAAATATCTCGTCATTCCGAACGTCACCGGAAACATTATGCAGACACATAATACCAACAATAATCCGTTCCGGATATAATGCCACTTTCTTTTTACTCTCTGATAAAACACCAGAAATAATACCCCCAGTATAAAGGATACAAGCCATGCTGTCCGGCCAATCGTCATAAACAGGAACGAATACACTGCCCCAGCTCCCAGCCAGTAATATACTCTCCAAAACTTATGCTTGTTTTCTTTTGTCACATACAAGATTTTTCCAAATACTGCTGCCAGCACAACAAGATAGAACAATCCGTTCAGGTTCGAATTATTATAGATTCCCGTGTATCTCACCTGATCATACGGCCGGAACACACAGCAGAATCCCTGAAACGTTAAAAAAGCGAAGATGACTCCGTTCATGATTCCCTGATACAAGTCCTCCTGCTCCTCTTCCGTAAAATCGGTAAGATAAAAACAGCCAAACATAATAAAGTAGCAAAGCGGCCATACATAATCACTTCTGGAAAAAATCATCAGAAGCATCATAACCAGCCACAGTCCGAATATCCCCTTGTTCAGCTTAGGATATTTTTTCTCTATCAGTACACTGATAAATGTATGAATTACTACGTAGCCAAATAACAGCACATCCAGTCCAACCATCACACGTGAATTCATGTAATAAGCAAACGGCTGTCCTAAGAACACGAATAAAATCCCTGCGGCAAGACCGATTACTGTCCAGACTGCATAGGGGATTTTATACTTCAAAAAATCTTCCCGCTTATAATGAGACATGATGATAATCGCCATCAGTACTCCCGCCATATCACGGAAAGTCTCTATCACACCATCCAGGCCTGATCCCGTCTTCGTCCTCTGGTCGATCACACAGAACAGGAAAAAGCAGATAGTATATAATATCCGCTTCTTTGACCATATGTGAAGCGTCTTTCCCTTTATTGTAAGTTCCATGTCGTAATCCTCAATTCTACTTCTATAACAATTTATCGCATACTCTTTTTTATTCTAATCAATTTAGGCTACAAGTACAAGCTTTTATTTATTCCCCTTCCACCACCGTCACGGATTCTTTCCCATAGTACTCCGCACACGCACTGTTCACCCATACATAGCCGTCCTCGGGCTGCAGATCCGTGTACATGATAAGTTCCACGTAATTTAACGGGGTAAATACCGGATTCTTTACGGAATCGTCCTTCAGTACTTTCAGCCGATCTTCCCAGCCGGCACCGTAGGCCTGTGCCCAGCCGTTTTTCCACATACGGTAAGCCCGGTAGCTGGTGGTACTCTGTACGTTTCCAAACAGCACTGCTGCCGCCAGAAGTACTCCTGCCGCGGTGCTATAGTGCAAAAGGTATTTTCCCACCAGTTGATCTGCTTTCTCTGCCTTTGCGGCAATTGCATCTCGTTTGGCGATCCAGCCGCACCAGTACAGTACATTGGCGACCATCCACAATACATAGAAATACCAGAGGATAGCTCCCTGTCTGCCGCCACCCATGGTACCGTCCACGTAAATTGTGGCCGTTGCCTGAGAGGAATATACACCAAAGGACAGTGCTGTAAACAGTCCGGGGAAACGGAATGCGTAGTTCATATTGCTTACCGCTTTCCAGAGGAAGGGAAACACTACCAATAACATCAACAGGACTTTCAGATTCGTCCAGCTGATAATATTCATAAAAGTTCGTTCCAAAGACAGCCAGATTGCCATAAGTGGAGAGTTCATTGTTTCTCCGCCAAAATTTGCATTCAGTCTGTTGGATGTCAGCGGGGATGTTATGCAGACAAGGACGCTTACGATCTCCAGCAGCGTCACGATCCAGGTTCTCCGGAAAGCATCCCTTCTGTAGATCAAAAAGAGGATCTGCAGACAAAGCAGCAGACACATCGTAGAAACACTGGTAGAAAAATTATTGCCACCCACAAGGACAGCCAGTAAACAGGCCAGAATAGTGAATACGGCTCTTTTCGCTTTACTGATTTTACAGATACCGATTTCCAGATACAGTACCAGTAGAATCAGAGACAAGCTATATACAAATGTGTAATTCACTGAGCCATTATACCAGTAGAAGCTCTCCTCCGGATTGGTGCAATAGAGGATCTGAAAAATTGCCATAGGAATACCGATAGGCAGAACGAGCAAACGGTTCTCTTTCTCCTGTCCTCCGATGCACTCTCTGATCAGCAAGAGCTGTGATACTATCACAGAACCGATCATCAGATACGGTGTGATTCGGTAAAAATGCTCTCCAAATGCCGCAGGCTGCAAGGCTGACAGGATCAGAATAGAGAATCTCGCCTCCCACACATTCTGAGACAGGGTCTCAGAAATTGCATGAAACACGCCGGAAAGTCCTTCTCCCGCCTGCATGGCACGGTACATATATTTCCCGAAGGACCAGTCATCCGCAGTAGGGTAATCATATTTTGCCAGCAAGAGCAGCGGCCACAAAATAACCGTCAGCGCCACCAGGCACACAATATTGATCAGTATCAGTTTTTTCTTTTCCGTCAGTTTCATACGTTTTCTTGTGTCCTTTTCCTCTTAGGTATCCTATCTTTACATCAGATCCGGTGTCCATTCCACGTCCACATCGTTTCCACCGGAATTGCCACCGTTGTTTCCGCTGTCTCCGCTATTGTTGTCATTGTTGCTGTTGTTATCGCTATTATTGTTATTATCGTTATTATTGTTATCGTTATTGTCGTCATGATCATCGTTGTGATCATCCTGCGCCGGTGCCTGTGTAGGAGCCGGAGTAGGCTTTGCGGTTGCCGCAGGCTTCGCAGCAGGCTTGGGCGTAGACGTAGCCGGTTTTGTGGCAGGCTTTGCGGTCGCTGCCGGGGTAGGCGTAGGTTTCTGAATGCTGCCACCGGTCTTGTCTCCCGCAGTGCCTGTATTGCCGGTGATATTCTGTCCGTCATTCGCATTGGACGCATTGCCGTTGGTACTGCCTGTGATACTGCCGGTACCGCCCGTTGCACCGGTAGCATGGTTCTCCTCATATGCTGCGAAGGGATCCTGTTTCGCCATATCTCTTACGCTGCCGGCGCTGACCCAGTATGTGCCGTCAAACCACTGGACTTCTCCATCATAGATACGGATCTTCGGATCGCTGCCCGCGGTATCGCCTGTAGTGCCATCTGCCGCATTGTCTGTATTGTCCGCGCTGTCTGCGCCGTTTGTCGTAGTATCGGTCATATCAGCCACCACCTCATAGCCGGTATATTACGGACGGATCTCCAGTCCGATCATTTCCTGTCCGAAGCAGTAATCCTCTGCGGTCTTACCTGCGCCGATGCCCTGCCACAGGCAGTTCTCACCCGCTGCATCATAGGCATAGAGAATGAGATCAATATATTCAGTCCCTTCCAGCAGCTTTTTCTTGGCATCTTCCGAAGGCTGTTCTGTCAGGATCTTTCCCTCCGCATCAAACGTACCTGTATAGGTGATATATTCTCTTTCTTCGCGGCTGCTCCACAGGGAATAGGCTTCCAGCGGACCGTCCCCGTTACAGACATCGCAGGTATATTCGCCTGTCAGGACACCGTTCTGAAGAGTTCCCTGTTCGTGGATGATATTGCCGTCCGCACAATCCATGGTCCATGCCTCGAAGCTGCCGTTCCATGCCTCAGTGTTTGCAGGCGCATCTGCCGTAGGTGCCGCAGTATCCTGAATGTCAGCTGCCAAAGACTCTGTGGCAGTAGCTGCGTCTGTGCCCGCACCTTCCTCGGTTCCGCTCTCGGGCGCTGTGGTGTCCTCTGCGGTTCCGGCAGGTGTTACGGTCACCATGCGGATCGTTGCGCCCTCCTGAATCAGGAAGCGGTCTGCCTGGCTGCCGGTATACCATACTTTAGAAAAGCACTGTCCTTCTTCCGTATATCCCACCTGTACATAGAGCAGCGGTTCGCTGTCCTGTTCCAGATAGTAGTTACGCTGTCCCTCTTTCAGCTTGGGCATCATGGTCAGGAACCAGTCTTCACTGTCTATCAGGTTAACGCTCTCATCCAGATATTCCGGCAGTTCCAGATCATGCTGCATTTCCTGCGCTCTCTCGCGGATGCTGTCGGTCTCCTCTTCCAGATTTACGCTGAGTTCCTGCAGGGCTGCAAATGCGTCTGTATCGTTATAGAGTCTGTAGTCCTGCTCCAGGATATCACGCTGTTTACGGATGTAGCCTGCTCTGTGATAGGCATCTGCCAGCGCAAGGTAATCTGCCTGTTCAAATTCGCCTTTGTTGTATTTTGTCTCGAGATTCAGGATCTCCAGTTCCAGATCCGATAAGATCGGCTCTGCTTCCACCGGTGTAAGTGCAGCGTCTGCGCTGCTGTCGCTGCCGTCGCCGCAGGCAGTAAGGGATACTGCCATAATAGCGCTTATCGTCAGTGCCAAGTACTTTGTTGCCTGTCTTTTCATCTTTTTTGTCCTATCTTTATATTTTAGCTGTTTTTCCGTCTCATGCTCTTGGCATGCCGGTCTTCTCATAGGTTCCGTGAATCTTGCGGTCTTTTATTTTGCGTCACTGATCAGTTTGCGTAAGAATGCATCTGCCTCCGAACCCGATGCATAGGTTCCCATATTCAGCACCTGTTCCGCCAGGGAGTAGATGCTCTTTGCCATGGCAGGCCCGTATATGGTGATATCCTTATTATCTTTTGTAAGGACGATGTAGCCGCGGAAGGCATATTCGACCTTGTACTGATCCGCCGGCAGTCCCACCAATACGGAAGTATAGCGGTATCTTCCATCCACAGTCTCGTAGATGCTGTCCTGGTGTGCTCCGTTGCTGTCGGTTCCGTAGGCAAGTCCGCTGATGACTTTTTCGCCACCTTTGATCATGGGATATGTATTCCGGTTGGCATTGTTCATGACCAGGGTTCCGTATTCTTTCAGGTAATAGCCATTGACACCGCCGGTTAACAGGGTGTTCCGTAGATCCGCACTGATACCTGTCTTAAAGCGGATGCCCGCTTTGCCGGTGATACGGATGGAAAATCCATGATAGGTCAGCAGGTCCGTCAGTCCCGGCTGTTCCGTCACTGCGTAGGCGTTGTTACGGTATTCCAGCGTCCACACGTACATACCGATGGGAGCTCCGTTTTCATTATAGCGGTAGACTACTGCCGCCTGCGCATTTCCGTTCGGCACGGTGACGATCCGGCGGTTGTTCCGTACCTGCGGTGTATAAGGGATGCCGTCCACGTAGATGGTGGAAGCATCATAGCCTGCCGGTACCTGCAATACCACATTGGTGGAAGAGGTCGGCATCGGGCAGGGGCTTGCCGGCATATTTTCATAGACCGGGATTTTGAAAACAAAGGTGTTCTCCAATGCTCCCGCGCTTTCGTACAGCTTTTTCATGCTCAGTGCTTCACTGGTAGGGGCTGCGATATTCTGCATATACTGATGGGTATATACCGGGTTGCTGGCCGTAGTAGACACATTGAATTTCTGCAGGTACAGGGTATCCTGTCCTTTTTTTATGTAATTCGCAGAGATGACATTGGCACCGCCCAGGATAGATGCATAGGCATTGTCCCAGCCATTGTTCCGGGCGTAGTTCAGTCCATTGGTGATCACCTGCTCGTTGGTGCTGCCGCTGGCTGAGATATTAAAATAGTTATAATATCCTTCATAGCCAGGATAGTTTCCGGAGATCAGCGGTGAGGTACCCTGTCCCTGCTCCTGGTAGACTCTTGCCGCCAGGTGGAACGGGCTGACCTGCTGCTCCGCGCCGATTGCCCAGAAGATATGGGAAAACGTCATATCCGTCTTAGGCGCCGGGCTGTTGCTGTTCATAAAAGTATTCTTCAGGAAGGTCTCTACTGCTGCCTCCGTGTGGTAACTCTCGTTATATGTCAGCTGTTCAAATTGAAAAATGGCATTCTCATGTAATGAATTTCTCGGATCCATATACAATTTCAGGACATCTTCGGAAGCAAAGTACCAGTTGGGGCTGTGCTGTCCTTCCTTGCAATAATCCCCGTAACTCTTATAGACCAGACTTTTTCCACCCTGCAGTTCGTTGTTGACTGCGGTCTGGAAATCCAGTCCGGTATTCTGTCGTACAAAGGTCCAGTTGGGATGTTTCTGTTTCAAAGCCTGCAATGCCGGCCGGTAGCTCTCCGGGAACTGCTCGATGTCCGCATAGACACCGGTGGCATTTTCCTCTGCCAGCATAACCGCCGCTCCGGGATTCATGCCGTACAGTTCTTCCCATTCCAGAAAACGTTCATCCGAGCATGCCAGATAATCCCGGGGGATATATCCCTCGTAGACCATGCCCTTTACCTCGGCGGATACTTTTTCCCAGACCTGATAGTCTTCATCCACCGCCACATCCCGGATCTCCACCATCTGTCCACTGGGCACGGTGACCACTTTTGTGCTGTCTTCCGCCGCTTCCGCACGGATCGTCAGATCATCGCACAGATAGACCAGTGCCATGACCTCCCGGTCTTCTACGATATTCTGCAAAGCCCCTCGTGCTTCTTCGATCCATGCCTGATCTTCTTCATCCAATGCATGCGTCTGATAGGTATTGCCCTCGTAGGTGAATATAAATGCCGCCAGGAGAATTGCTCCCAGAAATGCCAATTTTCTCTTCATGTAACGTGACTCATTCCTTATTCTATGGTTGCTGTGTTGCCCGTTCTATCCTGCCTCTACGTCGGGCATCACTCTATGTGCTTCAGTTTCTTATGCAGTATCCGGATTCCCTTCGGTGCAATGGCAAACAGTGTATGATAACACTTGTTCTTTTTGGTAAGCCAGGGATTTTTCATGGCTCTCCACCAGCCGTGACGCAAGTCACGCACCACCCTGCGGTAGAATGCGTTGTCCCCGGTCATCTGGGCGATAGGGATGTGCAGCAGATAATCCAGCCGCTGGAAGATCCCGAACCGGAATGCGATTTCCGACAGCTCCGGATATTTTTTATCCACCAGTGCAAGCACCATGTCCGCATTGTCGATATTGTCGGCGAATACTCTGGAGAACCGGTTCTTGTCTCTGGTATTGCTGTCCGGACGATAAAATACATGATACGCCTGTCCGGGAATGCATGCAATCCCCGGAACTGCACTTTCCTCCCGGGTCAGCATTTTTACTAATAAATGAAAATCTTCATTCAGTGCCCCCACCGGAAATTGTTCTATGGTAAACAGGTCCTTCCGCAAAAGCTTGGTACAGAAGGAGCAGTCTCCGCGGTGCATCAGAAGTTCCTTCAGAAAACCTTCTGCCGGGATCACCTGTTCCGTTGCCACCGGCTCGCAGATATTCGGTAAAATATTGCCGTCTTTGTCGATTTCATCTCTGCCGACCTGCGCTACGGGCATTCCGGTCTTTTCGATTGCCACGTACAGCCGCTCATACATATCCGCATCCACGTAGTCATCGCTGTCCACAAAGCCCACATATTCTCCCCCGGCCTGCTGTAATCCGAAATTCCGGGCGGAAGAAGGCCCGCCGTTCTTTTTATGGAAGACGCGGATTCTCTCATCCTCCGTTGCCAGCCGGTCACATAATGCCGGTGTCTCATCCGTGGAACCGTCATCGATCAGCAGGATCTCCAGATTTTCGTAAGTCTGTGTCCGCAGGCTTTCCACGCAGCGGGGCAGATACGGTATGATATTGTACACCGGCACGATCACGCTGATCAGCGGTTGCTTGGTTACACTACTGTTCACTGTTTATTCTCCTATACATAGACCGCTCCGGGATCACAGGGGCCGGAGAGCAGGGGCCGTCATTCCATAATTGTGGAATCACCGGGGCAGGTGTTGTGATGTTCAGCATCACATCCTGGCCGGCATCCGGCATTTCCTGTTCTTCTGACATTTCTGGCAAGAACTTCATTTTCCGGCACAGTTCGATCAATCTTTCCGCAGCCGTCCGGGCATTCCATTCCCCGAGAATGGTCTGCTGTGCGTTTTCTCCCAGTCTGCGGCACTCTCCGGGATCCCTGAGAAGCCGTTCCACGGTCCGAAATAATTCCTGTTCCTCACCGTCCCGGTACATCCTGCCGTTTTCTCCCTGACGGATCAGCCAGGGAGCCGCTCCGATCATATGATCTGCCACCACAGCACAGCCGCTGTTCATGGCTTCATTCACCACTGCCCCCCAGCCTTCTTTGCGGTCACTGGTGACCAGATAGATTTCTGACTTTTCCATGGCCGCCCGGACTTCTTCCGGGCCTTGAAAACCGGGAAAGGTGATCACGTCGGTCACTCCGAGTTCCTCTGCCAGACGATGCGTCTCTTCCTCCAGTTCCCCTCCGCCGATCATGGTAATATGAAACGTATTTTCTTCCAGATGTTCTTTTAAATAAGATGCTGTTTTCACCACCAGCTCCGGATGCTTCCAGTCGATCATCCGGGCCGCCCACAGAATACTGCCCGGTTCTTTGTGATTGACGGGCTGCCCTGCCTCGTAATGCCTGGTCTCCGGGAAATAGCCGAAGCGCAGCATTTTGCCGGGGTAGGCATGGATCAGGTGATAATCGCAAGGCACATAGGCTCCTGCGCACAGGAAATACACCGGTGCCTTACGGTATCTGGTGTGATCCTTGTATTTTTGCAACAGGCCTCTCGGAGAAACAGCCTTCCATTGCCCTTCCTTATATAAGCGTTCATTATAACGGAAGATCGGTTTTCCGGCAGTCAGTCTCTCCTGAATATAGCTTTCGTCATCGCATCCGCCGAAGATCACCACATCCGCGGTAAACAATAGTTTCTCAAAATCTTCCGCATCTGTGACGGCGTTGCTGTTCGACTCAGAGCCGGGCGTTTTCTCCACCCCAGACTTATGTGCACACGAATTCTTCGCAGCGTAGCGCACGTAGGGACGTTCCTCGGCCTGCCAGCCCATCTTCACCCGCTCTTCTTCCATGGGCTGTGTCTGCAGGAAACAGAAATCTCCCTCCAGCAATTCATACAGAGCATCACAGAAGGGCAGCTGATGATGATTAAAATAGTTTGAGACAAATATCAGCTTCATTCCTTCCTCCCTGCTATGTTTGCATAGATTTCCTGCAGTTTTGCGAAATTTTGCTCTTTATTATGGGTTTTTCTTGCATGTTCTCTTGCATTTTTTGAGTATTCCAGCATTTTCTCCGGAGAACTCCACATTTCGATAATAGAATTTGCCATTGAATTTACAATATTTTCCAATTCTTCTGTTTTTGTCGTTTTATAATTTCGCATGTTATTTTTACTTTCAGAAGCATCTGACGCATATTTGTCATTTTCAGCCACTTCCGACAGCTGATGTCCCCGGCACCACAGGCCGTCCCTTCCGCCATCAAACAGGCTGGGGATTCCCCCTACCTCCGTGCTGATGCAGGGAACTCCCAGAAGCATGGCCTCTCCCAGGGAATTCGGTGAATTTTCCAGAGAGGAACAACACAGGAACAGATGACTTTTCAGAAATCTTTCCTTCATTTCTTCTCCGGTCAGTTTTCCGAGGAAGTGTACCCTGTCCTCCAGCTGTCCTTCCCGGATCAGTCTGCGCAGGTAACGGCCATATGCCGATATTTTCAGCTTTTCCTTCGGCGTCCGGTATGCCGTCAGATCATTTCCTGCCACATACACCTGTACCCGGGGATATTTCTCCCGGATCTGTGGCAAGGCCTGCAGCAGATAGTGCAGTCCTTTCAGAGGATAATCCGCCTGACTGACGAAAATGGAATAGGGTTCACAGTGCTCCGGCTGCCATTGTCCTTCATAAAAGGAAGCCCGCAGGGTCTCATTCATCGTATAATAATGTGCCTTGGGATTCCACGCGGTAGTCACTGCCCTGTCCCAGGCGGTTCTTCCGGTGATATTGCCGGCAAGTCCTATTGCTTCCCTCTCCATTACACCTCTGCGGGCAAATTTTTCCTGCTGGCTGCGCAGGGTATCCTTCTTCACCAGATCCCGGAAAGTGGTCTTGTGGATCTCCGATTCCGGCATATCGGCAAAATATGCCTCCGCACACAACGTACAGATTCCCTGAATTCCCACCAGTATCTTCTCCTTGTGGGGAAACACCCGGCATACTGCCAGTGTGTGTGGATATTCCGTGCCGAAACAGTGGATCACATCCGGTGAAAAGTCTTCCGTGATCCGATGCAGTTCTTCTTCCAGCAACGGCTGATATCTGTCGGGGTGTACGGTGTCTTCGTGGAATCCATAACATGTGATATTATATGTTTCAGCATCTGTATTTGTCTGTAAATGCTCCCGGTCTTCTTTTTCCCGTGGCATTGCTATCTGCAGTCTCCAGGGCACCTCCGTACCTGCCGGCACCGGGAATGCCACAGCCAGCTCCAGGTCACTGGAATTCTCCGCGGCTACCTGCTCCAACAGACCGGACAGCCAGCCCTCTTTATTCGAAGCTTCTTTATGCAATGCTTCGGCTATGACCGGAAGCATGATATTGCAGACCCACAGCACTTTCATAAATTAAATCCTCTTTTAATTAAAGATCCAGTTTAGATACGGAAGCAGCCGTATCTCCACATCATACATTCCCCGCAACAGCATTACGAAATACAATAGATATGCTACAACAACGCCAATAATACACAGGGTTCGGAACCATCCCTTTCTGGCATCCTTCAGCACACCCGGAATCAGGAAAATCTGGCTTTGGATCAGGTAATATGCCACTCGGGATACTTCCGGGATAAAGGAGCCGCAGGAATAGAGCACCAGTCCCGCCAGATTCAGGTAGAAGTAATAACGATTTCTGCGATTTTCCTGAACGCTGTCCTTCCAATAGATCAGGCACAGTATCAGCACTGCCAGGCATTTGGTGATGTTGACATAGGATAATTGTCCGTTGTCGAACATGGAATCCTTGTAATAGGGATAGAACCGGAAGATAATATTCCGGTACACATCCTGTCCGAAGATCAGAGATAAGATCAGTAATACGCCAACCGCATAGTGCCACTTTCTCAGCCGGATCCGGGACAAGAGATCTATCACAATATATGCCGGGATGACCAGCAGTACCGATTTGTGGATCGTACAGCCCAGCAGCACCCAGAGAAGAAACTTCCCATATTCTCCCCGCAGCACATATTTCTGCGCATACATGACCAGTGCCAGTGCGAAATAGTAACGTACCGAATTCATACTATTAAAGTAAAATCCCTGTGTCAATAACAGAAACAGGGAAAATACATACCAGTCCGCCTGATCATGCAGTGCCTTCAGGAAAAAGAAGACCGTAATCAGGGAAAAAAAGCCAAAGATAGGAAGATAAGATCCCTCTCCGAAAATCAGATGGAAAAATTTCACCAGATACACAAAGCCGGTTTCGTAGGAGACATGCCTTCCCTGATCGATCAGCTGAAATTTCAGCCAGTAGACCCAGTAGTCACCGCCCACAGCAATGCGGCAGGCAGAAACCCCGGCCAGGAGACAGAAGATGGCGAATTCCGCCACAGCATTGCACGCCTGCTGTCTGTCCGGCCCGGCCGCCATCAGATCCCCGGAGGTATTCCCACGAAAGGAGCGTCTGCCGGACAGATATTCTGTCGTATAGTCACGATTTTTTACCAGAAAACCGAATGCTACGGTAACAGCTGTCAATATGATATACACCAGTGCGCTCTTCTCCATGTGGAACCTCCTTTCTTTATGGCCTTTTTTTCCAAAAAGCAAGCTATCGTCCTCCTGCCTCCTGGATGCCGTCACGCATCCACTGTCTGGCCTGCTGCAGGCTTACCTCTGTGCACAACATGCCCTTATGCGCATATAAAAACCTCAGCGCCAGCGGCCATTCCAGCCATCCATACAGATAATGATACAATACTCCTCTGTCATGGAAAAATTTTTCATTATAGCCATGAAACCAGGTGGATTCCCCGGCTTCCTCTCTGCCGATGGTCACCGGTGCAGTATATACCCGGTAGCCTTTTTTAATAAACTCCGTTAAAAACAGGCTGTCTTCTCCATTGCTGTATTTTGCTCCACCGCCAAACAGCAGGGAGAACGTAATACCAGATTGCAGCAGGCTTTCTCTGCGTACAGCAAAGCTGACTGCTCCGTACCGCCCGCAATTATACCAACGTACCGGTTTCCGTTCCGTAATATGGTAGGTGCGGCGTTCTTCCTCCACCTCGATATTGAAAATGATCATATCGGCCCGGGGATTCCGTTCAAACTCCGCAAGAACAGCCGCCTCATAACCATCTTCATACACAATATCCGCATCCGAAAAAAGGCAGATGTCCCCTTCCGCCCGAAGAATGGCCTCATTGCGGCTTCTGCCGATGCCACGGTCGGGAAAACTGCAGAAACGGATTCTTCCGTTCCCCGGAGATATCTGCATTTCCTCCTGCCCCAGCCGGTCGCACTGATTGATGATCACCGCGTCCGATTGCAGGTTCATATGTTGTACGGTCTCCGGAAGAGAAGCATTCATTACCGATGCCAGAACTTCTACCTTCATGCCTGCTCTCCTCCGTGTTCTGTATTCTGTGTCTGTATGGCTCCCGGCAGAAAATAATAGCTGCGGATCAGCTGTTCATCCGCATTCCACAGGAAGGCTCCGTTCACAGAGCAGTCCTGGGTATGCAAATACTCTAATACCGCTTCCAGTCTCTTTCCCACCCGTTCTCCGGTCGGCACCGCCAGCAGAAATGCATCTGCCTTACGAAGTGTCTCTCCACTCTCCGGGCATAACAACGGACTGGGAACCGCTACATATTCCACCGGCACTTCCTTCCGGGTCTTATCTGTCTTAGCCAGCTTCTGCAAATCCTCCACGACTTCCTTCGGATCCGCTTCCGGCAGTGCCACACATACTGCCACACGGCAGATTTCCGCATTTTCGGACTCCTTTGCCTGCTTTTTATCGTACACTTTCTCCAGCGTATACATCAGATTTTCCGCAAATCCCACACTGCGCACCGTTCCCAGACTGTTCAGTCCGTAGCGTCTGCGAAGTGTTGCCGGCAGCCAGATGCTGTCCTGCGAGATCTCCACCAGCAAAAAGAGCACTACTGCAAAAAGCAGAGACAATACCGCCGCCAGAATGACTGCCCGCACCGGGCGCACATCCGGTACCACGACTTCTGCAAAATCTCCGTGATCCAGCACTTTGATCCGGTCGATCTCCACGATACTCTCTGCGAATTCGTCACACATGGTATCTTCTACTGCATGGGCCAGAGCAATACTCATCTCCGGATCCTGAGTTGCCGCCTGCGTCACCGGAACACTGAAATCCGAGGGAAGTGTTGCCGAGAGATCTGCGATCCACTGGTCTCTGCCCAGAGACAGTGCTTCCGAAGCTCCATTGTCTCCCCGTTCCACAGCCTCCTGCAGATGCTTCTCCACACCATCCAGGAATTCTCCCGTATGGATCATGGTGTTCCATGTAGCCTCGTTAATGTAGTACGCACCCGCCGCATTGGGGTTTTCTTTATATTCTACCTTATAAGTGGAAGAAGCCGCATACCCGGGATCGGGCTGCAACACCACATTTTTTACATAATAACCGCCGCCGAACAGTAATGTTCCCACTACTGTCACAGCCAGTATTTTCCACAGATTGCGGCATAGCCGCAGACACATAAGTCTCAGGTCGAAGGGCTCTTTTCCGTAGCTTACTTCCATGCGTCTACCTCCTGCCTTCTCAGTCGTCATCCTTCTCGGCACGACCATCGTAGGTTGCCTTGAAAGCCGTTACCTGTTCGCTCTCCACACCCTCGGTACTGTCCGGCCAGAACAATACCTTCAGTGTCAGAAGCATCAATTTAAGATCCAGCCACACAGAATAATTCTCAATATATGTTAAATCCAGTTTTAATTTATCATACGGAGAAGTATTGTACTTTCCGTATACCTGTGCGAAACCGGCCAGTCCCGCTTTCACCTTCATACGGAATGCGAACTCCGGCATGACTTCCATGTACTGTGCAATAATCTCCGGGCGCTCCGGTCTGGGGCCGATGAAAGACATATCTCCCCGCAGAATATTGATCAGCTGGGGCAGTTCATCCAGTCGGCATTTGCGGATCACCTTACCCACGGGAGTGATACGCTTATCCCCTTTCTGTGCCAGACGCGCCACGCCGTCCTTCTCGGCATCAGTGCGCATACTGCGGAACTTCATAATATAGAATTCTCTCTGTCCGATGGTACAGCGCACCTGCTTGTACAGCACAGGACCGCCGTCATAAAGCTTGATGGCAAGCGCTGTCAGAAGCATCAGCGGTGAAGTCACTACCAACAGGATCAACGAGCAGATCACATCGATAGATCGCTTGATGAACCGCTGCTCCATGCTCAGGGAGTACTCTCTGGTCAGCAGGATCGGCGTGTCAAATACATGCAGTTCCTCGGAGCCAACTAAAATAACATCTGATATTTTAGGCATGACATAGACACGGATGGAATGGGCATAGCAGAATTTCAGAATAATATTACGATCCTTTTCATTAATATCCCAGATTACTACCGCATTGATCTCACCGTTCCGGTAATTGTCCAGAATCTCCCGACACAGTTCTGTCGTACCTTTTTTAATGTGCTCACATTTTGTGATCTTATATTTGTCCTTACGGCTTTCAAATTTGTTGACAATGTCTTCGATGGGACGATCGCCGTGGATCAGCAGAAGCTCTCTGGGCGGGAATGCTGTACGATAGATCTTGTTGGCAATATTGGCATAGATGATCACCGCTATGATCTGTAAAAATACCATCAACAGGAACATATCCGCCGGAAAAATGCTACGGGCCATCATACACAGTTCCGCATAGATCAGCACATCCGCCATCAGGGTTGCAAACACCTGGGAGAAAATAATCTCCGTGTTTTTCATGTATCCCAGACGCATGCCGCCGTAGGTCACAGAGAAAAATATCAGGATTGCACTGTAGATACCGTTTTCCAGCAGAAAGCCACGATACCAGATCTTCTGCAGGGGATCTACCAGCTGGAACTGGAAATGGAACTGCCACATGTAGGCAAACAGACTGATCTCCAGCAACAGACAGATCATCGACAACCCTATATTGATCAGACGCTTAAAGGATTCCCTTTTCCGCAGTCGGTTTTCATAATAATTACCGTTTGTATTCAAAACAAACTCCTCCTATACTCTGCGTTTTACGGCGCGTACCGCCCAGAAGCAGAAATGCCAGGCACTGTTCGGCACTGACATGCCTTCCGCCTTACGGTACAGATTCCAGATCCTCCGCAAAGCTTCCAGCTTATTCGATGACAGGGATTTCCCTGCTCTCCGATATTTTACCAAATTTTGATCCAAACCACAAGCTACATAACCCTCCCGCAGTATTCTCCACCACAGGGCAGTGTCCTCACTCTTGATCTGGGGCATCTGCAGTTGTTCTTTCGACAGCTGTTCCATATCGAACATCACGGTACTGGTAAAAATTGTGGTATTTTTCAAAGCTTCTTTATAAGTAATCGTGGCCGGCACACGGACAATCTTTCCGGTGCCCTTGCCATTCTCATCGGCGAATTCATAGCCGGTAAACACAAAGGCTGCCTGTTTCTCTTTCAGAAAAGCCAGCTCTTTTTCCAGCTTGTCCGGTGTCCACAGGTCATCTGCATCCAGATAGGCCAGATACCGGCCTTTTGCTTCGTTGACTCCCAGATTACGTGCTCTCGCCGCCCCCAGATTCGTAGAGTAAGTCAGCATGCGGATTCTCGTATCTCCGGTTCTCTGAATATATTGTTCTATGATCTCCCTGCTGCGGTCCGGGCCGCAATCCTCCACCAGCAGCAGTTCCCAGTGTGGATACGTCTGTGCCCGGACGCAGTCCATCGTTTCTTCTATATAACGTTCTGCCCGGTACACCGGCACCACAATACTGATCAGTTCCTGTTCCATTTTGCTTTCCTGTTCCTAATTCTTACAAATCGTTATAGTTTTCCCTATCTTTCCGCAAGATGCCTACTTACATCACGATCAGGAAATATCCGCCAAAGGACCGCAGTCTGCCGTCCGCAGCCTCTTGCAATTCCTTCTGTACATCCTCCGACAGGTCCTCCGGCAATAAAATGTAGTCTATACCGGCCTTCCCGGCGCTGTCAAGGCACGCAGCAAAATCTATTTTCCTGCCACCGGCTTCTGTCGTGGTATTTTCATCTGTCCGCAGATATTCCGTCTCCCCGGTAGTCTCCAGGTGGCCCATCCACAGATACATATCTTCCTGCCAGGTCTCATAGGTATCATAGGAGTAGCTGCCCAGCGATGCATCCCAGATGCTTCTGCCGTATACCGGGTGGATCTCAGCGCTGTAGGCTCTGGCAGCCTCCATGACCTCCTTCGGCGCCCACAGACTGTATTCCCGTGAGTTTCCTTTTTCCGCATTGTATACAGAAAGCTGCTCCAGAATTTCCCTGGCGGGAGTTCCCTGTTGCTGTCCGGGCATTCCCGTCAGTGCCGGTATCTGCGTTGTCTGTGCCACGGTCCATTCCGACACCGGGTTTCCACCCAGGAACAGGATGCCCAGCAGGATCAGCGCAGCCATCCCGTTTCGCAGGCTTTTCTCTTTTAATAAGTTACACAGAAAGTCCGTTGCCGCCCATGCGATCAATGCTGTCTGGGGCACCGCCGCCCAGATCCATACATAAGAGTAAAAGGCGGTCTGGTATTTTAACAGGATCAGTGCCGTTACGGGACAGATACAGCCAAATGTCACCAGCGCTCCGTAAAGATACAGCCGTTTCCGTGCTTTTTCCGCCCCAGATGCATTGGCTTCTTTTCCGGAACCATAGAGGACAAATCCCAGATACAGGATCGCCAGCAGCAAAAGTGCCGCAAATTTTCCATGTTGTGTATAGTCGGTCCAGCCTGTCAGGGCGGACTGCAGAAGTGTCATCATTCTGTAGCCTCCTCTCCTGACCTGCCATGTGCATCAGTCATTTTCCGTTTTTCCCATCGTTTCCGGAACTGGGAAACCAACGCTCCAAGTATCAGCCATGCCACAGTAACAAGCAGGCAGACTCCCGCGCCATACAGGGTCCAGACTATGCAGGCCTCCGACAGGATACAAAGGATCACGCCCGTATATTTTCTGTCCATCAGACAGGACAGCAGATACGGAAGCAACACCGCCGCCCGGATCGTCACACCGCGGAATCCTCCGTAAAACACATCAAATCCATCCACTCCGGGCATATAGGCCCCTGTACTGAACAGTATTCCCACGATCAGCAAAAACGTCCGTCTTTTCACAGAATTTTCCGGAAAAAGTGCTTTCCCCAGACTTCCGTAAGCTACATAAGACAACAGCAGCGTAATGCAGGGGATCAGACGATACACCACGTCTACGGGTGCCATACCCGTAAAACGGCTGATGGCCCCGTACAGAGTGGGCAGGCACAATATTTTCAGCCGTAAGGACATCCCCATCGAATATGCCGTCCCCGTGAGAGGATTCACGGTATAAACAGCATTTTCCCTGAGAAATGTGTTCACGGTCTCCACCGTCATATCTCCGGTCAGCCACATGCGGTTCCCCGTCAGTATCCGCAGGATCTGCAGCAGGATCAGAAATGCCAGGATGCCTGTGAGAATCTGTGTACTTTTTTCCTTTGCCGTGTCTGTCCCGCTGTTTTGATCCGCAACCGGATCATTTTTACCGGCTGTGGCCCGTTTTCGTGTCTGTCTGGATATTACAGACAATAATATCGCCGCCAGCAGAACGATTCCCACCTCTGCCAGCAGCAGATCCGTTACAGTCAAAAAAGACCACCCTAACAGGCAGCCTGCCAAATGGGCGATCTCTGTCAGCCCGATAATGATCAGGCTCCCCCTGATCAAAATATCCGATGTCCGAAAAGTCATTTCATCTCCCATACCCGCCTTTTTCTTACACGGGCTTTTGTACATTTTACCATATTTATATGGACTTGACAAATATAACAGCATTTCCATACAACAAAAAACCGCGTACCGGAAACTTCCCCATTCCGATACGCGGTCTTTCTCAGTCTGCAGAGGAGAATACTGCATCTGCTTAATTAACAAACTCTCCCTGTTCCAAATAATTAAAATTAATATGTTACATAGCCTTATAATCCAGTCGGATGTTGTCGGCGATACGTGCGATGTACTCGCTGTTCGTAGGTCTTGTCCTTCCGGAGGCTACAGAATAGCCAAAAATCTTTTCGAATGTCTCCACATTTCCTCTGGACCAGGACACTTCAATGGCGTTCCTGATCGCGCGTTCCACTTTCTGATCTGTGGTCTTGAAATGTTTCGCGATGGTGGGATATAACAGCTTTGTAACGCTGCTTACTACCTCCATGTCTTTCCCTGACAAAATGATTGCATCACGCAAATAGTGATAACCCTTCAAATGCGCCGGCACCCCTATCTCCAACATGATTTTGGTTACATATCTCTCTAACTCTGAATCTTTTACTGCAACAATATCCAAAACAAGTCCCCCTTTTTACTTGTCGAGTATTGCTCCTCTGCAGTGACTGATAGAGAAATCATATCATAGCTGTCGATATTTGAAAAGACATTTTTCCGTTAAAATATAGTTAAGAAACTAAAAATGTTACATTTTACCCCTATTTTGTAACATTTTTACGTACATAAAAAACGGATATTTATGCGGTTTTTCTTAAATTTCCTCTTTTACCAGGTAAATCGGACGGCGTTTTACTTCCATGTATGCCTTTGCCAGATACTGCCCCAGAATACCCGTACAGAAAAACTGTACGCCGCTGGTCATCAGGATGATGCACACCAGAGAAGGCCAGCCGGACACCGGATCTCCGAAGATCAGCTTCCGCACGATGATAAATATGATCATCAAAAAGGCAATGATGCAGAACAGCACGCCCACAAAGGAAGCGATCAGAAGCGGTGCCGTGGAAAATGCGGTGATACCGTCAAGGGAATATACCAGGAGCTTCCAGAAATTCCACTTGGTCTCGCCCTTGGCGCGCTCTACATTCTCATATTCCAGCCATTTGGTCTTAAAGCCGACCCAGCCGAAGATTCCTTTGGTAAAACGATTATATTCCCGCATGGACAGGATGGCATCCACCATCTGTCTGGTCATCAGGCGATAATCTCTCGCTCCGTCCATCATTTCCGTCTGGGAAATCTTCTTCATCAGATGGTAAAATCTTCTGGCAAAAAAGCTGCGGATCGGCGGTTCGCCCTTGCGGGTCACGCGGCGGGTCGCTACAGAATCATACCCCTGCCAGATCCATTCAAACATCTCCGGCAGCAAGGAAGGCGGATCCTGCAGATCCACATCCATCATAACCACGTAATCGCCCTTCGACTTTTCCAGTCCGGCAAACATCGCCGCTTCCTTCCCGAAATTTCTGGAGAAAGAGACAATATGCACACGGGAATCCTGTTCGATCAGCTTTTTCACTTCTCTCACAGTGCCGTCTTTGGAACCGTCATCAATATAGAGAAGCTCCAGTTCTATTTCCTTTTCCTTGAAAAAGGGATCATTTTTCGTCAATTCCTGATAAAACAGGGCAACGCTTTCTTCTTCATTATAGCAGGGAACGATCACGCTCAATAAGCTCATTTTGTAATCTCCTTATGTTTTCCTGTCGCTTTTTCAGGCTTATCTGCGCCACTGTGCGACAGGTAACAGCTATATTATACTATCCTTCGATGCATCATTTCAAGGTCAACACTGTACTTTTTCCGCTTTTTGGATTATACTGGATTTATATATGTCTGTTCTGCAAACTACAGCATATAGGAAACGAGGTTATTTATGACTTTTTTTGAACAGTTTTTCAGCAATACCATTTTCCTGACTGCAGCCTTCGGCTGGCTGGTGGCACAGGTTCTGAAGACGCTGATCCATTTGATCGTCTCCAAGAAATTCGTTGCGGAGCGTCTGGTCGGCAGCGGCGGTATGCCCAGTTCTCACTCTGCTACCGTATGTGCCCTGGTAACAGCGGTCTGCTACGAATACGGTGCGGGAAGCTTTGAATTTGCCATTTCCCTGATCCTGGCGATCATTGTAATGTATGATGCTATGGGAGTACGCAGAGAGACCGGTATTCAGGCACAGGTATTGAACGAAATGCTGAGGGTCTTCGAAGATATGGGCCGCAGTGAGATTTCCGCCCATGATAAATTAAAGGAATTCGTGGGACATACTCCCCTGCAGGTGTTGATGGGTGCGCTGTTAGGCATTTTATGCGGCGTGGTCATTTACAGCTTCTTACTCTGATAACCGATCGAGGTGTGATTATATGCGTAAATATAAATTTCAACGGCAGTTTCTGCAGACTGCGGTGCCTCTTCTGCTGACTGTCTCCATAATGCTTACCGGATGTGGACAGACGGGTAACTCCGATTCCCCGGTCCGTCCGATCCTCCCGGATAACAGCCCGGATTCCTCCACGGTTTCTTCCGGGGAAAAGCTTCCGGATCCCGTAACGATCGTTGTAGAGGATGATTCCACTCCTCCCGCTGAGGGCATGGTCCGCAGCCGTCTTACGAACGAATGGGTGGATGCCGATGTGGCTGCTACACGCCCCATTGCCGTAATGATCCCCAATGAGGCATCTGCAATTCCACAATACAGTCTGTCCGATGCTTCTATTATTTATGAGGCGAATGTAGAGAACCGTATGACCCGGATGATGGCAATCTACGAAGACTGGCAGAATCTGGACAAGATCGGCAATATCCGCAGTCTTCGTGATTATTATGCTTACTGGGCATTCGAATGGGATGCTTTTATCGTACATTTCGGCGGTCCGTTTTTCATCAATGAGTTGCTGGCGCAGCCGGATACTCAGGATGTGGACGGTACCTCCGGGAGTGATGAGGCTGCCTTTTTCCGTACTACCGACCGCAACAAGCCTCACAATGCTTATGCTTCCGGTGAAGGTCTGCAGAAGGTGATCGAGAAAAAGGGCTACAGCCTGGGATACCGCGGACTCAGCGATGAGAATCACTTCCGGTTTGCCACCAAGGCGGAACCGAACACCCTTGGGCAGTATGGTGCCAAAGCAAAGGATGCCACCTATATCGATATGTCCGGGTGTTATCCGCTGACAAGGTGTTATTTTGAATTTAACGAGGATGACGGCCTCTATTACCGTTCCCAGCATCTGTCCGGCAGCACAGACGGCCCTCATATAGATGCCGCCACCGGAGAGCAGCTGACTTTCAAAAATATTCTGGTACAGAATACGTTTCACGAGGAACTGGGCGAGGGGTATCTGGCTTTTCAGTGTCATGACACCACCCGGGACGGCTGGTTCTTCACCAATGGCAGAGGAATACATGTGAATTGGGAGAAGACTTCCGATTACAGTGCCACCAGATATTACGATGACAACGGGGACGAGATCATCCTCAATACCGGCAAGACCATGATCTGTATTATCGAAGATGGAGATTCCTTTACGTTCCATTAATGTAAGTGGAAAGTTAGTAAAGAAATGCTATCAAATCCCCGTAGCCCTTGGCAGGGTATAAGAAACGCGGCACGCTCGCGCTCTGTCGCAGAGCGTAGCGGTACATAAGCGGTCACAATACGACCGCTAAGTACCGA